>Ga0172381_10004630_pt1 | contig 14183 bp, 9 predicted proteins | sample Leawel6488metaG_FD_119754 | JGI IMG/M metagenome (GOLD analysis project Ga0172381, IMG submission 119754) | Leachate microbial communities from a municipal landfill in Southern Ontario, Canada - Leachate well 64-88 metaG | ecosystem: Engineered > Solid waste > Landfill > Unclassified | place... | reverse complement strand
TCAGGAAACCTGCAAATAAAACTATGGCTACTTTTACCATAGCGAGATATTTCTGCAGTAACGACATCTTAAAGAATTGCAGATCGAAATATAATATACCTTCCAGTTTTTTAGCCGGATCCATCGGACTGATCACGAAAACAACTTCGGTAAGCGGCCCTATCCTGTCCCAATCAACTACTTCACTTATGTAGCTCCACCCGTTCGTAAGGCGCAGAGGTATGGACTGCATTGAATTCTTACCCTTTATTTCCATTTTTATTGAAACTTCACTAAGCTGTTCGGGTTTAGATACCTTGACCCCTGCCCTGACCGCGTCAACCATCTTCGGTCCGAATTTTGCAGGAAAACTTTTCGTCCAGACACCGGCAAGCGCACCGCCGAATATAGTGTAGTCAAACTTGAGCACATCTTTATTGATATATTCTTCACGTTCGCTTGTCACATCGCCCATCGCAGGGCCCATATTGAACATGCCTTTTTCGCCCGCTTCCAGAATGCTGAAACCGGTAGGGTCATTTACAATGGAAGAACTTTCCTCATCGGCATTCACACCAGAAACAAACACTGCCGCCAGGATCATAAGAACCGACAGGGCCTGCCATATTTTATTACGCTCGATCATAAAATAACTCCCGTATTTATTGTGCTTTTGTTTACGACTGCTCTTTGACATTGATAATCATATTCGTTTCTTTTACAGGGTCTTTCCTTATGCCTTTATCGGGCGAACGAACAAGCCCGAGATCGTCAACGGACACCCCCACTTTATAAGAACCCGGCTCAGCCGGTGCCTGCCACACTTTATCTTTAGTCTGTCTCTCGTCTCCGAATTTACCGCCGTCGCTAGTCCATTGAAGCAGAACAAAATCTTTTTCGCTCTCATCTTTTATCTTTTTGGGAAGCCTGCTCAAGTCATCCCTATCCTGCATATATTCGGTATACCTGTCCTCTTCGGCCAATGTGCCCAGCGCAAATCTTATTTTAGCGCCCGGCTGCACTGAAACCTGGGGGACTCCCGCTTCTGTGTATGTCACTTCAAGCTTCTTATCTTCACCCTTACCGGCGCCTTTCATCCATGCACTGGCATCGCCTGCTTCCATAGGAAGCAATTCTATGGTAATCGGCTTGCCCGGCTCCCACATCCTATACACATCTTTTGAACCAAATGTAAATGAAGGGATGCTGCCATTTTTTATATCTTTAATATCCGCGGCTATCATATCTGAGGTATAGGAATATGCGCTGTTTATATCTACTTTTTTAAGATCTTCTAAGGCCTTGTCGTATTCTTTATCTGAGTAATACAGAAGAGCCGTAAGTATGTAAGCAAGATCGCCTATATTCTTTCTGTAATAACTATTTACAAGTTTCTGCAGCCCGTCAATAGCGCTATTTTTCGGGAAATCCGAGAAATATAGACGGCACAGAGTTTCAAAAGCCCGGTCAAACCATATGCTGTTCTGGTAATTTTTAAGGAAGCCCTCAAGATTCTCCACTGCTTTGGCATGATTTTTTTCGTAATAATAGCAGAGGGCCATTTTGTATTTGCAGTAATCCATAACTTTTGAATCCGGATAATCCCGCTCAAAAGCCTCATAGTAGTTTCTGGCTTCTCTGTATCTATTGGCACCAAAATACTTTTCTGCAATCTCCATAAGCTTAGCTGACATAATATCTTTACTGAGGTAAGTCTGCCCGGCGGCTAAGTAGCTGTCATATATCGCCGCTGCCGACTTCATATTGCCCTGAGCGAAATTCTTATCCCCGTCTTTTTTTATATCTTCGAAAATATCCTGGGCTGCTTTAGGATCAACCCTCTGAGAATAAGCTATCTTTAATTTAAGGGCGTAGTCGCTGAAACCCTTGCCCGTAAACTGCTCGGCCATTTTTACGATCCGGCTTTTATTGAGCGCACTGTCGTTGGAATATTTTGCTATCTTCTCCGCGATCTCATTTAAAAGCTCATCGGTTTTTTGCTGCTGGAATTCTTCTTTAGTCACTAGAAATTTCAGGAAATAAACATCGAGCATAAGATCTTTCGATTTGGAAGCAGCCAATGCTTTGTCGATATATTCCGACGCCTCAATGCGGTATCTTTCATTCAGCATCATGTAAAGCCTGCCGGAATCTATATCATTTTTCTGTGAAAGGAAGGCCAGTTCATCCAGCCTGGCTTTTGCGATCGCATAATACAGCGCTTCGGTGTATTTAAATCCGGGTTTTTCAGAGATTATATTTTTTATGCTTGAGGCAAATCTTTCAAAATCATCCGGCACATTACATTTTGCTATAGCTTCTTCGGTGATCTTGATTATTGCGGCATCGGAATCAGCACGGTTTATAAGAGATATCTCGTCATCAAATTTGACCGGCTGAGCTTCGGCCTGTACGGGCTCTACGGAAGGTGCATTTTCATCTGCAAAAGACGGAGAATAACTGAATACAGAGGCGCAGCTCATCAAAACCAGTATCAATATTGTTTTTTTCACCATATGCTCCTTTGTCCTTCGGCTATGCTCAGGATAAAGCCCTGAGCATGTCGAAAGGGCTTTATTTTGATTTATGCTTTTTGAAGCCTGCCTTGGCAAGCGCGTCTTTAACATATGCGTTCTTCATAAAATTTTTCCATACAAACCCGGAGCGGAAATTTTCTACAGGTATCAGGATCATAGCTTCACCTATACCGTAATATGTAGCCGCATACCAGTTATGCTCTATATTTAACGAATCTTTAAAGCCGTATTGGCCCCAAAGGTTGGGATAATTCACATACATATATTTCAATGCTGACAGGGATGGATAAGGTGTAAATACGATAGATCCCGCAGGTCCTGTTGGGGAAACTGTGCCGTCATATTCCGGCTCACCGTTGCCTGTAGGAGGAACTCCGAAATGCATAGTGTATCCCTGAGGCCTCGCCATTGAAGTTATGCCCCACACATTTGGACCGAAACCTTTAAATTTATCCGCGTTATCTATGCAGAATTGCCTGTTCGCAAGAGTGGCATTTGTGGAATTTTCAAACCAGTTCACACCCTGCTTATCTTCAATGCCGCGGAAATCAAACCAGATATTTGCATATTGGTAAGAAAACAAACTACCATGCCAGCTATATATAAAAGGTTTTCCATCCTTATAAGCGTCTTTATTTCTTACCCACGCATAAAATACATCGGGAGCAGCCGGGTGTGTAGGAGACCCTATCGCCAGAAGCGTTATCAGGACAACTTCATCTGTATAATAGTCCCAGTAGGATTCCAGGAAACCGCGCTCAGGAGACCATCCCATAGAATAGCAGTTATACCATCCGCCCTTTTCCGTACATAAAAACTTTTCCCACTCAACTCTTTTATAGATTTCCTCTGCTTTGGCTTTAACGTCAGAGCCAAAATACTCGCCTGCCGTAAGGGCTCCTGCAACAAGTATGGCGGTATCAACAGTGGATATCTCGCTCTTCCCCGCCCTTTTTCCGGTATGCGGATTCAGGAAATGATAAAAGAATCCATATCTTCCTTCGGCTATAGGCTCCATATCAGGGCCTCTGGGTAAAAATATATTCAAAGCCGTCAACACGCGGATCTTGGCCTCTTTTTTGTCTATCCAGCCGCGTTCAGCTCCTATGCAGAGAGCCGCCATGCCAAAACCCGTTGCAGCTATGCTCGCATCTCCGCCGCCTGAAGTATCAGAAAAAAGACCCGTTACAGGATTTTGGTGATCTTTAAAGAAATCGAAAGCTTTGCGTTCAACTAAGCCCAAAAATTCGTCGTCCGTCATAGGCTTCACACCGCATTCTATCAACACGCCGGTAGCTTTCTCTTTGCCAGTCAGATCCGAACTGACCGCACGGACCTGGTAGCTGCAAAGCTCGCGTGAATTATCCGGCCGCCATTCCACTTTATATATCTTTTTATTTACATTGTAATCATACCCGATGGTCTTCCAGCTGGCGCCCTTATCTGTGCTATATTCAAATCGGACGCTTTCAATAAACGGATTACTGTTTATATCCTCAGCCTTTATTGCCAGGGTAGTATTTTCAGTAAATAGTTTGCACTGCTTGGCATTTGAACCATTCACCGTAAATGAAGATTCTGCCGGGGCGCTCAATTCTTTAGGGGAGCCCGACTCCAGCACATCGATAGGCCTTGAGCCTACTACTATATCATCTATATACACCGTTCCAGTGGTATTGCCGGTCTTATTTTCCACAACAAAAACCAGTTCCAGCGCCTTGGTCCAATCAGTAATCTTAGTAAAATATTTAAAAGGTATCACTACCTTCTGCCATTCTTTAGTAATAGTGCCTTGTTTTAGAAACGCGTTCAGATACACATAGCTGGTTATATCTTTTCCAAATTCAAATATACCGTTACCATCCACATCCTGGTGCAGTTCTAACTTTATATTGCCTCCTTCCTGAGCACCTTTCACCCAGAAAGAAATGTAATCGTAATTGCTTAAATCCAAAACCATAGTAGCTTTATTTTTACCAGGCAGTTCTCCGCCAAGTTTCATCCAGTAAAAAGCATATTCACCCAGTTTTTCTACATTGTAATCGAGTTGAAGAGAATAGCCGCAGGCACCGCGCGTAAAAGCTTCTTCCGGGACCGCAGTAGCGTAAAGGACTCCCGGCAGTTCTTCTTTGCCGCCGGATATACCGCCAAGAGAGTTTATAAGAGTTCCTGTGTTGTAATCGGACAACACTACAGGAGGAATGAATTTTTCTTTAGCAGCCTTGCCGCTTTGCGCAAAGGAAGCTGAAGGAAATTGCAGAGAAAATCCAAGAATCGCGGAAATTAAAGAAATGGTTAATATTTTTTTTATGACAACAGATCTCATTTTCATCCTTTACCGATATCGGAATGTTTTAGAAACCGTAGGGCAGGCTTTGAACCCGCCCTACGGCAAATGTGAGAAAAGCTGCTTCTTATTTGTTCTTTGTAAACCTTATGTCATCGAGATAGATTACGCCCTTTTTGTTGGACGCTATTCTGTCTTCGAATACGATAACAAACTCTGTAAGGTTAGAGTAATCGGTAACGCCTTTGAACTCTTTGAGCGGAATAACAACATCCTGCCACTGATCCGTTATGTTAGTTACATAATAACGGCCAACCTGCTTTGCTGCGTTCTTCAACTCGATTTTGAATACGGTAGTATAACCGATCTTCGCATCGCCTTTTACCTTAAATGCCACATTGTCATACTTTGAGGCATCAAGGTTCTGAAGAAGCATCCAGAAACCATTGTAAGCAGGGTTCTTGGAATCAACGCTGTATTCGAGCTTCATGCCGAAACCTTTTGTCCCGGACCTGTTGACGCTGTCAAAAGCCTCTGTGCATCCCTGTGAAAAATCTGTGGGATCTTTCGACCATGCACCGAAGTCACCGCCTATATTATTAGGCTTCTCTCCTGAATCAAAATCAGCAACCAAAAGCTCACTCCCAGACGCAACGGGAGCCTTCTCGGCAGCAAACGCCGCCGGCATTGCTAGTGCACAAACCATAGCTACCAGCATAGCCACATAAACAAATTTTTTTACCATAACATCCCCCTTTCTTTTGGTTAAAGTATACACAAAGAGGGATTAAATACTCGTTAGAGGAATATTAAAAGATTCTAATGTAAAGGCAGGGTTATTATGAAGGCTGTGCCCTCTCCCGGGCTTGATTTTACGGCTATAGAGCCTTTATGGGCGTCAACTATAGCTTTTACTATGCTAAGTCCCAATCCAAAACCATGACTCTTCCTTGCACTGTTGACACGATAGAACCTGTCAAATATATGATCTATTTCACCTTCCGGAATGCCTACTCCTGTATCTTTAATAATTATCGTAGCGCTGCGGCTGTCTTTTTCTACTTTTATATTTATTCTACCGCCATCGGTAGTATACTTAACGGCATTATCAAGCATATTAAGGAAGAGCTGCCTCAATTCTTTTTCATCCCCAACCACTTCTACGTATTCTTTAACATCAAAACCCATACGTATATTCTTTCTCTCAGCCACCTTCTTTATATTACTCATGACACTTTCTATCAGAAGGCACAGGTCGAGAGCTTTCCTTTCCGGCATGATCCGTTTCGATTCAAAACTCGCCAGCATCAGAAGATTTTCCACAAGCCTCGTCATCCTGTCGATCTCTTCCAGGGATGACTTAAGTATTGTTTCGTATTCCTCCGGAGAGCGCAGTTTCTTAAGGACAACCTCAAATTCGCCTTTCAATATCGTAAGAGGCGTTTTCAATTCGTGCGAAAGGTCTTCAAATAAGTGCCTTTGCGAAGTAAAAGCATAATCAAGCCGCACCAACATATCATTAAATGTCTCGGCAAGTTTTTGTATTTCATCTTTCGTATTAGGGATGGCAAGCTTCATCTTCATGTTTTCTACGGTTATGTCATGAATGGTATGTATCATGCTATCCACGGGATGCAGTGTCATTTTCGCAAGAAACGCACCCATAATACCTGTGATCAGGACGGTTATGGGAAATAATATAAATAAAGTTAATTTAAGGCTGTTAAGGGCCTCCGTAATAGAATCGATAGGCGTGCCAACCTGAACTATATATTCCACCCTGTCATTCTGAATAGCAGGAGTGATAAAAGCCCTGAACTGCTGGATCTTTTTTGTAGGATAAGATGACGTCAGAGTATCAAAAGTGCTCTTACCCTGGAGGGCTGTGTATAGCGTCTGTTCAGACACACTAGTAATGCCTTGCGTATTTTTTGACGATGCCACTGTTTCGCCAGTCGCATCGAATATCTGGACTATGAGATTAAGAAGCCTCGGATCCTTAGATTTTGCCTCCACCCAGCGCTGAGCTACCGTGGCAAAATTGAGCTGCACATTACCCGCCATCACCTGCTCGCCAAGATCGTAACGCATCGTGCCGAGCCTTTCAGTAACCCAATAAGTGCCTATGGCCGAGACTATACCTTCCGCCCTCGACCGGAGAAGAGTATCCATATTATCATACAAGGATTTACTGACCTGGTGGTACAGGATAGTGCTGAACGCTGAAAGCGTCAGGGCCAGGATGGCCATGTAAGCTATGGTGATCTTGAAACGGATCGATTTGTAGAACATCCTACTCCTTGAGTATATAGCCTCTTCCGCGCACAGTCTGTATAAGCTTCTTTTTACTGTCCGAATCGATCTTATTACGAAGGTAATTTATATAAACATCAATTACGTTGGTGAATGTATCGAAATCAATATCCCATACATGCTCAGATATCATAGTCCTGGTCACAACCTTCCCGGAGTTCCGCATGAGATATTCCAGCAGCGCAAATTCTTTAGACGTCAACTCTATCTCTTTGCCTGCCCTCAAAACTTTGTGCGTATGAAGATCTATCATCAGATCGTCAACCTGCAGCACCGATGCCTCTTTCTGTTCGCTCTTCTTCCTCAATATCGCGCGTATCCTGGCAAGAAGCTCTTCGAACGCAAACGGCTTGGTCAGGTAATCGTCCGCACCGGCATCAAGTCCTGTCACCTTGTCTTTTACGGCATCCTTTGCCGTAAGCATTATTATAGGCGACATTATCTTCTGCTCCCGAAGTTTTTTGCATATTTCAATACCGTCAACTTTAGGAAGCATGAGATCTAGCAGGACGAGATCATAACTATTCGTCTTGGCAAGAAAAAGGCCATTCTCGCCGTCATTGGCAGTATCAACGGCATAGCCTTCCTCTTTAAGGCCGCGCTTTATAAAATCCGCTATTTTTTTCTCGTCTTCGATCACCAATATACGCATATCAAATCCTACCCCATTACAACTTTTACATCATGGGTTTTGTTATCGCTTAAATCTTTTATTATATTCGAAGTTATCTTCTTGCCATCCAGATAAACTTCCTTAACGCCTTTCGAGATATGCCCGGGGTTCTTTACCTCTATATTATACATGGAATTACCATACCGGCGCCGCATTTTAAATCCGCTCCATTTCGAAGGTATGCAAGGGTCGATCATTAGCCCATAATAGGTCGGTCTGATACCTAAGATCCAGTTAGTCGACACACGGTAAAGCCATCCGCCCGAACCTGAATACCACGTCCATCCGGCCGCTCCGTAATCGGATGCCTGCGGGCCATTGGTATTGCCTGGCGTTACGTAAGGTTCTGCTTTGTAAAGGTCCGGATCCATACCGCGCTTTATAGGGCAGAAGCTTGAATACATCTTGTATGCCTTGTCACCGCGGCCCAGATAACATTCGGCCAATACCGCCCAGCAGGCCGCGTGAGTATAGACCGCACCGTTCTCCCTGACTCCCGGCGCATATCTGGTGATATAACCGACATGTTCGTCAGGGACAGCAAAGCCCGGGGCTATTAATAACGGCCCGTAATCTTTCTGCAGATATTTCCAGACCGAGTCCATCGATTTTATCTTACGTGCTTCGGTCGAGACGTCGTTAAACACACCCCACGTCTGAGTCATAAGATACGTTTTGCCTTCTTTACATTTCCGGCTTCCTACAAGCTTTCCGTCATCCCTGGTCGCCGCAAAATACCATTCTCCATCCCAGCAATATTTATTAACGGCTTCTTTAAGTTTTTTCGCGCGCGCGATATAATTTTTAGCCCTCTTAGTATCTTTTTTTATTTCAGCGACAGGCGCAAATCTCATAAGGATACCGTATAAAAACTGCGCAAGCCACACGCTCTCACCTTTCCAGCCTGTTCCTATAAGATTAAATCCGTCATTCCAGTCGCCGGCACCTATTAAAGGAAGTCCGCGTTTCGAGAAACGCGAAAGAACTTTGTCGATCGCCTTGCAGCAATGCTGGTATAGCGGCGCGGCAGGCCCGTCAACATAAGGCACTTTGGAATCCAGGACTTTAAAATCTTTAGTCTCTTCAAGGTAGCTGAAAAGTATATACACCATCCAGAGCAGGTTGTCGGTCATGTCGGTAGCAGCACTTATATGGGTAAGCGGATGCCACCAATGCTGCACGGTGCCGTCTACGAACTGGTGCTCAGCGTGCATCAGTATCTGCTTTTTGCACAACTCGGGCTTTATAGGAAGGAATACCTGCGAATCCTGCAGCTGGTCCCGGAACCCATATCCGCCTGAGAACTGATAATAAGCCGTCTTGGCCCATAGCCTGCCTGCTATCGTCTGATATTTAAGCCATCTATTGGTAAGTATATCAAATGCCTCATCCGGGGTCTCGACTTCCAGAGGCGAAAGAAGGTCATCCCAGAATTTTTTCGTTTTTTCAAGCGCCTTATCGGCCTCTTTTACGCTATGATATTTTTTGATAAGCTTTCCGGCCGCTTTCTCATCGGCCATATGCCCTATAGTATAAATAATAACTTTGCTTTCACCAGGCTTAAGATCTACGTTAACCCTGAAACTCGATATCGGATCATACCATTCCCCCACACTATTAGTCAGGGCCTCTGCCTCTATGGCAGCCGGGTTTGCTATACTTCTGTACATTCCAAAAAATTGCTCCTTATCACCTTCATAGGAAACGCATTTTTCGCTTATACTGGAAAATCCGGATATAGGGTGTTCAGCCATTCCGGTAGATATATACTTCGGGACAAGATGTTTCTTTTTATGGCCGAATAAAGCGTTCAGATCTTTATCGAACCATGTCTTTATGAAAGTTTTCTGAAACTCACGGTGAGTGTCATCGGAATTGCCCAGGCACCATTCAAAATACGTAGTAAGCTCTAGCTGTCTCGATCTTGAGCTTTCATTTTTAATAGTGATCTTCCATATTTCCAGATTCTCATCAGGCGGGACAAATATCGTAGCGGATGACTTTATACCGTTTATCTTTGAGGTTATCGTAGTGTAGCCTGCTCCGTTACGAACTTCGTATAAGTCGAATTTCGGACAAAGAGGTTTCCATGCCAGCGACCATATTTTTTTCGTATCACGGTCTTTTATAAATACATATTTACCCATGTCGTCCCGGACCAGATCCTGAAGCCAGCGCGTGATCCTTGCAACGGCTGAATTTTTCCACCAGCTGTAACCGGAGCCCGTCTGTGACACTATGGTCCCGTATTCTCCGTTGGACATTATATTTATCCATGGCCTGGGCGTATCGGGTCTCGTTATTACAAATTCTTTTCCATCATCCGTAAAATATCCGTATTTTGTTTTAAACTTACCCATTGTTACCCGCAACTGCTCCTTTCAATAAATTGTTAACCTTGTTAATAAAACCCTTTACCGCTTCCTGCACAGTCTTTTTTCCGCTGAAAATAAGATCAAGCTCGGAAAGGATATAAAGTTCCTTGGCCTCCCGCCATGATGGGTGGAAAGGCTCATAAATTACATACTTCATCGCACCATTAAGCATCTTCTTATTTTTAGGAGGAAGGTCGCCGCCTATCCAGTGGGGCCCTTCAGCAATTTCAATTATCGCAGGCTGGGCGAGCCCGGTATCCGCAAGCATCGTCTGGGCGTCTTTACTCGTAAGAGCCTTTATGACTTCATAGGCTTCCTTAGGATGCGCGCTGGTCTTTAAAATACAGTAACCCGACCCTCCGGTCCCGAAGCCGCGCACGCCCTTAGGTCCTTTCGGAAACATGGCTATGTCCCAGTCAAAACCTACAGACTTCCTCAGCCCCGGTGTCTCCCAGATGCCGGAGGCAAACATCGCAAGCCTCCCGGTCATGAACATTCCCTGCACTCCCATCGCCAGGTCGGTCATAGTTATCGAGGACGGATGAACCTTATATTTATTGATCAGGTCAGAATAGAACTGAAGCCCTTCCATAGATTCTTTTGAATCGAGAGTGCATTTAGTCGGATTCTTGACATTGTCGACAAGGCTTCCGCCGAATGAATATACGAAATTCTGCCAAGCCCACGCGTAAAATCCATACTGGACCACCCTGCCGTCAGCGTCCACTTTAGTCAGTTTTTTCGCTTTATCGAGCATATCATCCATATCCCAGTCGTCCTTAGGATATGGGACACCCGCCTCATCAAATAATTTTTTATTATAGAAAACGCATGCAAACGGCGCCGTATCCCTGGGTATAGCATAAAGTTTATCGTTGACGGTAAACCTGTCTATGATCTCAGGATAAAATGATTTTACATCTACATCAGGGTCATCTTTTATATAAGGGCTCAGATCGAGAAGAACATCTTTTGTCTGAAATGTCACAAAAAGGTCAACTTCCGTACAGATCACATCAGGAGCTGCCCTGCCTGCTATCCTGGTCAGCAATTTGTCAACATATCCGCGATACGGCGTATGTTCAAGCTTTACAAGTATCTCCGGATGTTTTGCCTGCCATCCGGCTATCAGGCCTGTCATAATATTAACTTCGTCCGGGGCGCCCCAGAAAGCAACTTTTATCTCTACAGGCTTGGGCCCTGAGTCATTCTTTTTGGAACAGCCCGTCACAACAGAAAATAAAAAGAAAACTGCGAGGATTAAAGACAATGATATCGCGCTTTTAGATTTCACCTTCGCTCTTCCTTTCGTTTTAAAATTGCGGATTTTTTTGGCGAGAGTGTTACATGAACAGATAGAATTTGAAATATACCGAGGACATATAGTCTTCTACGTTATAGTAGTAGTTACCCCTATAACCAAAGTCTACCCTGATAAGGCCGGGCGCGTAATATTCCAGTCCCGTCAGGAAAGCTGTATTATCAAAATCGGACATGTTGGTGCCGCATGAGAGATCGAGGCCGCCCTGGAACCAGAGCTTATCGTAAAATCTATACTGCATTCTGGATTCAACACCCACCCACCCTGCACTGTCATTTACAACATTGCCTCTCTCATACGTCGGAGCGGTATTGTCCCATTCATCCCTGAAAGCTATGACATCCCTGAACGTGATCGTAGCATTAAGTTTAGGGGTAAAGTCATGGCCTATTCTTATCTGCATTTCATATTTACTGAATTGATTTGTGAAAGGATAATAGTTATCGATCGAATAGCTCATCCTTGGTATGACACTGGTCTTAAGATCTTTTGATCTCATCCTGATTTCAGCGGCATAGAAAAAGTGGTCAGGGTTATAACTATAACTGGACTTCGGTCTTTTGCTCTTAAAATATTCAAACTGTCCGAACCATTCGCATCTTTCGCTTGGTGCTAGCGAAAAGTACGTAAAGTAAGTATGCCTGTTCTCATAGTATGCAAAGGTAGATCCGTCATTCTTGGCATTCATGGTAGAGTAGCGGTATCCTAAGTTGACTGTCTCAAACCATTCTATGCCGGGTATTTTTTTAGAGTGCATGAACAATATTTCATTCTGCTGCCATTGTTCGTGTTTGTAATTAACATTCCTCGTATTCTCTTCCAAGTATATGGGAAATTGGTTCTGGTATATATCGCGGTAATCGAGGGTATATCTTATCTGTCCTTCCTTATTCTTAGGATCACTCATCGTAACTTCTGTGCCATATGCTCTTGTGAATATAGGCTTCAGCTGACTCCTGTAGTCGGAAGCATTATTCCAGGGCTGATTCCGGTGCAGCCATCTTATCTTCTTGGCATCCAGAATGTAAGCATCTATAGGCTTTGCTTCCTGATATATCTCGACACGCTGAGCGATAGTAAAATATTTTGCCAGCCTTAATCCCTCGAAAGTTTCATAAGAAGGCGCGGAACCTATTCTGTTTATATCTATTCTCTTAAGAACCGGCTCCGGCTGAAGCACAACTTTTTTCTCCACCCCTTGTGAAGTTATAGCTATACCCTGCGCGACAGGCTGCCCAAGCTGCGAAGTCGAATAGCTGGGATCTAAATCATTTGTTGAAGCGGAAGTTTTTATATCATCTGCGGAAAAAGCTGAAGTCACAAAAAAAGGAGCGCAAATAATTACGCTCATTGCTAAAACGACTACGGAAAAACTTCTTTTCACAACTTAGCCTTTCATTTGGTTAGCATTTGTGTCTCGACAAGCTCAACACAATCCTGAGCTAAGTCGAAGGATTGATATTTTTATTAATATTATCACATTATAATCTTTTGTCAAGCCCAAGTTGATAACAACCCAAATTTACTAGATCCATTTTAAAACGGCTGGGTTCTGTTACGAAAAAAACAGGTGCGCGGCCCGGACCCGGCAAAGTGACTTCACAATGCGGAGTATTTTTAAGCATGGTGAAAGCGCAAACTTTTGGATCGTTATATTTCAGGCAAATGGCGAGAAAATCATGCTCCCTAAGTTGCCCCAGTCTGGCTTTCTTCTCGATGGCCCCCTGCCCGCCAAGCCCTATAATAAGGTAAAGAGGCTTAAATTTGCATCCCACGGGATTTATTATAAAAAAATCTTCATTGTCAGGATGTGTCGTAAGCGCAACATTTGTTTCGTTTTTACCAACACAGATGAGTTTGTGAGTTCCAAAACGCGGAGATGTGGAATAGATCTTTTCAACAACGCAGTTCCCTTCCCTTACACGCAAGGATCGGGCAGTAGGTTTAAAAGTCTGTATAAGGCCGCGCCTTTCAAGGCCTGCCAGGACCTTTTGTGTCGCTGTCATAGGTTTTAATTTCAGCGTTGAAAGCATAATTCTATCCATTTTTTTATAGGCCCCAGCTGCATAAATTTTTCCCAGACTAAGCCGGTGGTATAATTTTCGATCATTAATACCGTTATACCCTGGTCTATGCCTAAATATTCTTCCGACCACCAGGTCTCGTCAAGATTAAAGGCATCTTTGAAACCATATTTCCCATAAAGGAAACTTCTGTGCTTTTCATAAAGGTGTTTGAGCCCGGACAGCGACTTCTCCCAGTCGAATACTATGGATCCGGCCATGCCGGAAGGTGCGATAGTCCCGTCATTAAGCGCCTCGCCCGGCTTCGCGCCGTAGCCCCTATAACCTTTCGGGCCTATACATGCCGTCAATCCCCAGCTATTTTCACCGTAAGTTTTGTATTGAAAAGAATTGTCAATGCAGAACTCCCGGTTCGCTTTAACGGCATTAATAGAATTGTCATAATAGTTTATTCCGCTGCCGTCTTCATATATCTGACGAAAATCTATCCATGCGTGTGAATACTGGTAAGTGAAAATACTGCCGGTATAACAGTAGATCATTTTGTAGGTATTGTACTCCCCCTCTGACCGCGACCACTCATACCAAGAGTCTGCGGAGATCGGATGAGTCTCTGAGCCTATATCAAGCGCATAAAGAATGATAGCTTCGCTGTATGAATCCCAGTAGTACGG
>Ga0172381_10004627_pt1 | contig 14185 bp, 20 predicted proteins | sample Leawel6488metaG_FD_119754 | JGI IMG/M metagenome (GOLD analysis project Ga0172381, IMG submission 119754) | Leachate microbial communities from a municipal landfill in Southern Ontario, Canada - Leachate well 64-88 metaG | ecosystem: Engineered > Solid waste > Landfill > Unclassified | place... | reverse complement strand
TTTTATATTGGTAGAAATATTTAAACTATCTTTTTTGATGATAGATAATTTATCCGATATTTCTTTACACTCCTTTTCGTCACGATCTATAGCCCCTAAAGCGATTGTCGCTCTATTTATATCCGTATTTAAACTATCTATTTCTCGTTTTTTATTTTCAAGAGTACCAAGCACTTTCTCTTGTTCTGCTTTATTTGATTCTAGTTCAGCCTTATCTTTTGCTTCTTTTAATGTATTTATATGATCTACTTTTTGAACAATCTGTTCCTTTAATCCGGGAATTTCAATCTCTAACTCTTCTATAGCCTTAATATCATTTTCAATTATTTTTAATGAATTAAGAGAGACTTCTAATCCCTTTATCAGTAATTCTGTTTTTTGAATATCGTTAAGAATCAACGGCATATTTGTTGCAGGCGGTAGGTTAGATAAATCTATAGACCATTTAGCTAAGGCCATCGCTTCTGAGGACATCAGCTTTTCAAGTTCAGATATCTCGTTTTCAGTCTTTTTGATTTGTCCGATATGGTCTCCGGAATATGGACAATTTTGCCCGCTTGGACATATTGGTTCTGATTTAATCTCGTTTATTTTTCTCTTTTTTCTCTGGATTTCTTCAAAATTACTATCGTGGACTATAGGCTTTTTACCTAAAAAGATGTTTCGCTCCTGCTCTATTGCGCTAGCAGAAATAAGATTTTTGCGTAATTCTGTTAATCTTTTGTTAGCTGTGTCAAGTTCTTTTTTATACTCGGGAGCTGCGGATAAACTCCTCTGAAGCACTATCTTTTCTTCTATTTTAAGTAATTTCGTTTTTAATGCTATTTCTGCGCTTTCTTTATCTGTTATGGCAAAGTTTAGATTTTTAGTTACGCTTTCTATTTTTTGGTCTATAACCGAGAATGAAGATTTTTTAATTTCTAATTCTTGTATCAGAGGCTTTATTTGTTCTATAAGACTATTGTTAATGGCAATCAATTTAATATATTCATCTTTGTCTTTAATCCTGGCTCCTATAGAGCCTAAACGGGCCTCCAGTTCGATTATTTGACCCGAGGCAGTACTTTGGTCAGCTTCAAGTTCTGAAAGCTTTCTACGGGCATTTTCGTAATATTTATCATAGTCCTCGGCCTTAATTATCTCTAAAAGTAATTCTTTGCGTTTTGGAGCCGTTTGAGATACGAAACTTTCTGCATTCCCCTGGACATAAGCTACAGAATTGATGAATAATAAATAAGATGCGCCTATTAAGTCTTTGTCTATCCACTCCTGTAATTCTTTCAATCTAGTCAATGGATGTGCAATTTTGTCAACCAATACTAACAGGGTATGCTTGCCAGTCGAAGTTATTGTTCTTGTTATAGTGATAGACTCTTTATCTTTTTTAAGAAATAAAGAAACAGAGCCCATTTTAGCGCCCTTTTTTATTATAGACCTGTTGTCTACTCTCCCCACTCCGTAGAGTGCAAATATTATAGCATCAAATATAGAGCTTTTTCCTGCGCCGCTAGATCCATCTAATAAGATCTTGCAGTCTTCTTCGAATGATATTTCCGTCTCATTGTGAGATAAGAAATTATTTAATTTAATTTTTTTTAATAAGATCATTTTGATTTTTTAAGAAAATGTAATGTAAACCGTAGATAATATTTATATTTTTTCCCCACGATCCAAAATATCCACCATGAGTTGAAATCCTTTGCAGGTGGAACCCAGAATCCGAAAGATCCAGGGGCATGATTGCTCAAATCATGACAATATGAACAATAATACCCCAGATCGTCCTCGTGTCTTTCACAGAGTATCCAGCAACCAAATATAATTTTGCTGAATATTTCTTTATCCATTTATCTTAATTCTTGAATATCTTTCTGAACTAATGGTATCTAACATTACTTGCTCTGGAGTCTTATTTTCTACTGCCATTTTGAATACAACTGGTGAAAATCCTGATACCATTGCTACTCCATACTCATCCTTCTGCACAGGTAGATTTTTTCCGCTCCTCGCATCTACTTGCCAGAAAACAATTGCAGGGGCCTCATATCCGGCTCGAGCATATTTTTCTTTAATCATCTCATAATTAGTTTTTCCCTCGCAACATGAATCGAACTCCATATCGGAGATTATGTAAATAGTAGACGGCATTTCATTTGCAGGAATATTATTTTCGATTGCGGTTTCTAATACTAAATTAAAGACTCCTTGTAGATTTGTATTGGCTACATCCCCAAGGTCTATACTATCCATTCTATCTAATAAATTATCTCCCTGTATTTTATGCAACATAGGTATTGCTGAAAAGGAGATAAAATAATCTTTGAATTGCCCCTTGTTTCTTTCTGCAAAGTATAAAGCCAATGAAATAGAAACTGATACTGGATCTCCTTCCATGGATCCAGATGTATCAGCCACTACCAGGGCGTTTTTTCCTTGAGTATAGTCGGGAAGCTGGTTCCATAACGCCTCGAGAGTTGGAGAGTAATCGGATTGGACGGCTTTGTATATTTGGTAAGGATAAATGGTAGCGGCGTTAATTTTAACTTCTCCCTTTGTTGCTTTTTGAATAAAGGTATTATATCTTTCTTCGTCATGTTTTTTAAATGCATTTTTATAAATTTTCGATGCTTGACTTGGAACTGCAGAATAATTGATTTCTGGCCATTTTTGCGCAGACATTTGCGATTCTACAATTTTAATTTTCTTTCTTATGTCTCTTAACATTCTCCTATATGTTGTTTCAGAAAATCCCAATTTTTCTGCCATAAATCTAGCCTTAGCCTTTGTGGCAATGCTTGAGGCATTAATCGTAGGAAGCCATTTGGCTAATAAGGATGGTTTGTCCGAAACTTTATCTTTGATTAATTGTGATCCAATTATCTCGAAACAAGTTTGGTTGTCGAAAAACATATCATCCCATCTCCCATATTCTGAGACATGCATCACTATTTTGTTAAAAATTTCTTCGTAATTAGTTCCTATCCATTCTAAGCAAGTTCTGAATAAATCTCTTTCCCCTTGTCCTCCTCGAACATCCCTCAGATAAAATAATATTTTGATGGACTTTTCTCTATCTTCTGCAAAAGCTTTTTTGAATAAATCCAAAGCTTTTGTTATATTATTTCTCATGGATCCTGCCTGAGAAAAGAAATCTAACAATGGAGAACCTGAGCGAGTAAATGTTACTGCTCCATTTTCTGTCTCTCCTATGGATGTTTTTTTAAACATTCCATTCAAGAGACTATTAGTAGTATTTGCACCAACTGGTGCTGTTTCTTTGATAAATTCTATTTTTTTAATGTGTTTCATAATTTTAACAAGACTCTATTTTGTGGAATTGAACCACTAAACAAAATGAATTGTTGTTAACCATTGTGTTTGCTGTGAGAGCCTTATCGATTTAATTTTTAAAACAAGTCGCATTTTTAATTCTTTTGCTCTACCACTGAGCTACGGAGGCCGAAGCCACCGACAGGATTCGAACCTGTGACCCAAAGATTATCTTTTTTTGGTTTGCTGTTAGCGACTTTAATTTGAGGAGTACAAGATGCTTTTGCCGATTTCTTTTTGAGTCAGACCGGCTAACGGACCGAAAGGTGATTGTTAAATCTTTTTTGGTTTGCTGTTCGCATCTTTATTTTTAAATACACGACCCATTTGTTTTTCTTCAAAAGAGAAAGTTGTTGCTGTTAGGGTCGTTTGACTTAATCTTCCATTTCTTCGTCTTGATCTTCTCTGTCTGGTTTTTGTATATTTTTTATTATCTCTTCTACATCATGCGGTCCGAATATTGTGTTGGGATCATTTATCCAATCTATAGTCGCCTTAGTAAACTCACTTGGTAAATCCATTTCTGATATTTTTCTTAAGGCCTCATTTTTAGCAGATTGGAGCAGTTCTGGGGTGAAAATGCCAGTCAATTTTGGAGCATCACTTATTATTTCTATAATAATATCTTTTCCACAATGAGGGCAAAGTATCGGAGTCAATGATTTTATATTTTGTTCTTGCATATTATTTCGATTGATAAATTATTTCATCAACAACTTCTACTTCATCATCCCACGCCCCAAGAACGAATATGGAATTACTAAAAGGTGAATTAGCCAATAGGATAGGATCTCTGTCTTTCTTTTTTTGTTGCTTTGCCTCTTCTGTCTTTTCCGGCAAATCTTTGATAACTAGTTCATAAATTGGAGTATCTCCTGTAATTGCTTTATAAGCACTGGTATATTTATTCATTTCGTCTATTCCTTGCTTAGGAACTAAAGTGTAGTACTGCTTCAATGGAACTGTTTTTAATTTATACCTCTTGCATAGATCATTTACTGCATCTCTAGTTGTAGATGCCCACATAATCGGATGTTTTCCTTTAGTTTCTAAATACTTTCTTCTATTTTTTAAATAGAATAATGCCAAGTGTTCGTCTTTTAAATGTGACTCGTCCAGATGCTCTTTCAAGACATTTATTCTTTCTTCTACAACTTTTATCTTTTCATCTAATTCATGAAATGATACTTCTGGATTTTGTTGTTTTAATTCTTCAAAAACAGCCTTCGGTTCTACAGTTTTTCTTTCATCTTTTTTTTCTGTTGTAGCTTTTGGTGCTGGATTTTGTCCGCTAGATTCGGAGGCTACTGGAATTCCTGTGATCATTCCTCCCATAGTGCTAGATGACGAAAGTGGATCTCCAACAGCGTAAAATTGTGTTAGTCCAGATAAATTTTGACTATTTGAATCGCTATGCGGAGGGCTTATTCTATCTCCGTTAGCAGTGTGATTTGCCAAATCTCTGGTTGTGAACAAAAATTTCTTCTTATCTACCTTGTTTCGTTTAAAAAAGTTTTTCATAATTGTTTTTTTAGTAGTGATAATACTTCTTCTTGTGGTTTACATTTTTTAATAATTGGTTTTTCCAATAAGGCCAGTCCACAAGCGGCTAGACCAAAAGCATCTGCAACATTATTATCTTGGGCTTCAAATCCGTAATTTTTATAAATTGCCATCATAACCATATCTTTTTCACCCTTTCCACTTCCTGTTACAAATTTTTTGAGAGAAGTTGGTGCCACTATAACAAATGGCCATTTGAATTCCGCTAAAAGTATACGAGTTAAATAATTTAATCCAGCAAGTTGGACCAACGATGTCCCCTGGGCAAGAAAAGCAAGTCCTTCTATAATCACCAAATCTGGACCATTGCCAGGAACTAATTGATCAATTTTCTCCATTATTTCCTCGGCTATCTTTACAATCCTTATAGTCTCGTCAATTGGCTTATCTCCATTCAGTTTTGATTTTATAACTCCAGAGGCGAGTACTTTGCCGTCATCTTGAACGATTGCAAATCCAGTATGTGTCAAGGAGAGGTCTAATCCGACTGTTATCATTTTATTTGAGAAGTACTTGAGCTGGCACTCCTAATTTATATGCTTTTTTTATTGCTGAAAATGGAAGTTTTCTTTTACCTTTTATAAATTCACTGTAATGGCTTTTTTGCATTCCGAGCTTTAGAGCCATTTTAGCTTGAGTCCATCCATATTGTTCTCTGCGAAATTCTACTGCAACTTTTACAGAAGGAAGTTTCATATTATTTTTGGGTAGTAGCTAATTTAACGGCCCACATCGCTCCTTCTTCGAATGATGTTTGGGCTAAAGATGCTAATCTTGGATCTAAATCTTTTAATGCTTCTACTCTGTTGATAAGTTCTGCTGCGGCCGCTTTTATCATATCTACTTCTGAGTTATTACTAACATTGAACGTTGCTCTAACTCTTTTTTCTCCTAAACTTAATTCTTGGTTTTCCATATTTTTTATTTTTTATTAATTTTATTATTTATATATACGAGCCCATTTCTGGTAAATTATAGATTGATAAAGTAGCAATACATTTTCTATCTGTATAATTATTTGCCATGTTTTTATACTTTTAATTGTTTTTCTAACGCCGCTAATTCTTTTTTTGCTTCTTCTATTTTATGAAGCTTTTTATCGTAATCAGCCATTCTCATTATGCAACCGTAAATAGTTGATCTACCGTATTTTTGGACTATTTTTTGAACTTCTGGCATAGCTTTCTCTCGAAGTTCACGAGCTTTTTCTGCCTTTATATTCATATTTTTTGAGATTCGCTTGATGGTAGATATCGGAAGGTTTAGTTGCATCCTATCCCCTTTATTTCTGCGCCCATGCACTGGCACTAGACATCCACCATAAAACGAACCTCGGTTAATTATTTTTTAATTAGTTCGAATCCTTCACTAAGGTCAGCATATGAAAGTTTTTTTGCTTCAGCATATTTTTTTAACATGCTTTCTACAGATAAATCCAATCCTCCATCCTCAAAATGAACCTTAGATCTTTCACTTAGATATTGTTCAACGATAATGGAAGCATCGAATCTAGATAATGTTTCTTTCACTAATTCAATATTGGTCCCCCGAGTAGTCACATAACATTTAACTATTGAATTTTTTGGGATACCTCCATATATTTTTTCAGCATCTTCAGACCACTCAAGTTTATAAATTCCTCTAACTGGTAAAGGTATTTCTTTGATTTCTACATCTATTGTTCCGTTACTTTCATATGTCCAGATAGATTTAGAATGATCCCCGACTTCTTGGGTGAGTACATTCCCAGTTATGTATATACTCGGGAATATATTTTGTTTCCCATGAATATGTCCTCCAAAAATATGGGAGAAATGTTGTTCCATTTTTTTCTGCGGAAGGACTATCTCATTAAAGAAGTCTATAACCTGTCCGTGTATTTTTGATCCAGTTATACCATGATGAACAAAAGCCAATGGTATAGCATTTTTAGGGAACATCGCTAATAGTTTTTTTAAACCGTCTTCCTTGTCTTCAGCTCCTAATGAAGAAGGAGTCATGAATGGTATCATAAATGCTTCTTGGCCTGCTACAACTGTAAGCATTGGTTCCGTATAAATGAACCAATTAGTATGAGGAATGTTTTTCAGGAAATCTAATGCAGTAGAATCTCCATAACGACTGTGATTGCCCACAATAATGTGAATTTCCTTATCTCCAAAAGATCTGAGAAAATCAATTGAATCCTTAAGAACAGTGCTATGATTATGTCTTGCGTTATAGAAATCACCGAGAAAAACCACCGCCTGACAGTCCTTAGAAGTTTCCACCATTTTGGCTTTTATTGATTCCCATTCCGACTTCCTACCATCTGGGATACAATCTGCATATGGCAAAGAAAACCTTTGATGTAAATCACCACAAATCAATATTTTACTCATATTTTTTTATTCTCTTTACGAATTAAGGTATTTATTGTGGTCTCCGGGACAGCTAAAAGAATGGCTATATGTCTTTGACTAAATTCTTTGGTTTTCCAAAGCGCCATGATGGCACTTATTTGTAAGTTATCTAATTTTATACAAGACAATCCTAAGCGATTTTTTCCTATTCTCCCCTCCCTTAAACCATGTTCTGTATTTTCTCTGTATGTAACCCACTCTAAATTAACCGCCCGATTATCATCTGCCTTATTGTTGATATGATTAACGCACGGTTTTTCATCCTTATTTTCTATAAATGCTTCTGCAACAAGTCTGTGAACTAGACAATATTTTGTTCTTCCATTGCTTGCGAGTGGAGTAGCCAGATATTTACCAAGACCGCCAAGTGGACGCCTAGCCATTATATGAGGTTCTTTCCTGACTAAACTCTTCACCCTCCCTATATTACTAACCTCATACAAACCCTCAAACCCCACAACAGGTTTCCAAACTTCTATAGGCTGTGAGGTTTGAGTGTTCATACTATTTTTTTGTGTAACTTGTTAGCTTAATGATGATCTTGGTTAAATTTTCTTCAGTGAGTGATAATCCTGCAAATTGTTCTATAGTGTCATCTGCCATTTTTTCGTTCATTCCATCTTCAGTCAAACCTTTTGTTCTAGCTAACTGACGAATGGCATCGATAGCTTCATTTTTTGGTTTTTCTTCTTTTGGTAAATTACCTCCAGCAGGTTGAGCATCTTCTGGGACGTCTTTATATTCATATGGTTTTCCATTGAACATTGCAGGGTCTCCTGGTTTTTTGCCTTCATCTGTTGTTGTTTTTTCTGGACGATATGTATCTTCATCTGTATTTTTATTAGGATCTACACCTAATGCTTTTTGAGAATCTATCCAGCCCTGGTCGATAAATTTTGGGTCTGCATAAATTTTAATTATTTTGGCAGGATTGCCCAATTGACTTGCTCTTTCTTCGTCGAATCTAAATCCAACAATTTGTCCAAAAAAGATATCTTTCATTCTTTCATGAACTACTGTTTTGCTTTCTACGAAGCTAATATTCCAAACATTTTTATTTTTATCTTGTAAGACGTAAATTATTGTAGATTCTCCATTATTAAATTTGCTTCTTCCTCTCATTTTTCCGATGTAAGTTCCTTGAACTGCATCACCTACTTTTTCAAATTTGAAGAAAGCACCTGGTTTTGCTTCATCGAATATATTAACATTTTCTTGTTCCATATTTTTGTTTTTGTTTAAGTTATTGATTAATGTTTTTGTTTTTATGCCGACCCTATATATCCAGTATATTCCTATACTTTCTCTTTGTCAAGCCCCCTCCAACTCCTTGTAAATCCATGGATTGTATGAGAATTTTCTGTTACTTCACCTTTTCCATTTTCATCGAAAGGGAAGAAATATTCTGCAGAATAAGTCGTTACGGGTCCTAATTTCCCATAATGTCCATTAACTAAATCTCCAAATAATCTTTCTGCTGGCTCCATAATCAAATTCCCATCGCCTCTAAAGTTATTTTCAACCATATCTAAATATGTTTGCAAAAGTTTATGTCCTTTTTCTGCTCCAACTGCACTATTCCCAATCAAAATATCTGTCTCTCTTCCAACAAACATTTTGTTATCTAACAAATCATCGAATGGTTTTATCACTTCCATATCGCAATCAAGATAAATTCCACCTTCATTGCACAGATACCACATCCTCAAATAGTCTGAAACTTTTATCCATTTTTTGGCTTGAATGGCTTCATGCAAATAAACGTGCTTCGTAGAGAACTGGAGAGCGTCTTGAAGTGTTATAAATCTATGTTCATAGCCTGATTGATTGTGGCTATTACAAGATTTTTCATATTTTTCTGGGAGTGGAATCTCTGCTATCCAGATTGTAAAAATTCTTTTTGGTATCATGTTTTATTTTTTTTTAAATACAGCTACCAGACGATGCCTTGGGAGATCTTCTTCTGGTACTGGATCTCTAATAATTTCTATTGTTCTGGCTTTCATGTCTGGGAACAGCGCCTCTAACCCTTGAGGACAAAATCTCCAGTAATCTTTTGGATAATAATGAAGTTCCCAGACCCATGGAACAGTAACAAATAACATCCCCCCAGGCTTGATAGCATCACTGATGTTCTTCGCTATAATAAACGGATTTTCGGTATGCTCTAATAAATCCATACATATTCCTGAGTCAAACTTTGGACCTTTCACAGGTTTCATCAAATCTATTCCATTATCATAATCCAACACCACATATTCTGGAATATTCTTTTTTGGAACGCCATTTAATATTACTGTTAAATCTGGTCCTGGGTCATCTTTCCTGACAGTCAAATGATCTAGTGCCATCATTTGTTTTACAATAGCACTTCCTATTTTATCTGTACCTCCAAAATCCCCTATACGCCCTTTAGGCTTAAATTTATTCAAAAAAAGAGCTAAAGATTGTAAGGATATTAACGTCATAATGCTAACCATTTAGGATTATCTAGATACCATTTTACAGTAGCCTCTAACGCTGTATCGAAGTCTGAAGATGGCTTCCATCCCATTTCTAACATTTTGTCTCCATTTAAGGCATATCTTCTATCATGTCCAGGTCTTGCTCCATAAAATCCTGTCCATTCTGGTATTAATGGTTTCCCTACTATTTTAGCTATTTTTTGAGCTACTGTAACAATATCATATTCATCTTTTCCTATGATGTTATAATCTTCTCCCGCACTTGCTTTTTCTAATAAAAACAAGACAGCTTCTGCAATATGAGGTGCATATATCCATACTCTGCTACCAACTTCTTTTACTTCTCCTGACACAGAATCTACTGTTGCATAAATAGGCATTGGAATACCCAACATGACTGATCTAATAACTTTAGGTATAAATTTTTCTACCATTTGTCCAGGGCCGTAACAATTCATTGTATGTGTATTTATGACTGGTAGTTTGTGGGTGTTAAATGTTGCTTGTGCCAATTTTTCTTGAGCGCTTTTAGTTGCTGCATATATATTGGTTGGGTTGTGTGGATCACCCTCTTTATGATAAACACCAGGTGCTGCTGGTCCGAAAACTTCATCAGTGCTGAAATTCAGCATAAGCTTCAAGTTCTTTTGCTTTCTTGCGAATTCAATTATATTCATAGATCCTACAACATTGTCCATAACGAAAGACATTGGATCTATTATAGCTCTATCTACATGAGTAGATGCTGCCATATGAATAATATAATCAACTTCTCCTATATCTTTTGCAGTGAAATCATTTATAGTAGCCTTCAGGTCGTGCCATACAAATTTTAGCCTACTTTTCTCCTTCTCAAAACATGGAAGATCGTGAACACGAGAAAGTGTTCCGGATAGATCTAATCTATCCAACATTACAATTTCCATATCTGTAGTCGTTAGAATACGTTCTATTATGTGCGCTCCTATAAATCCCGAAGCGCCGGTGATTAAAATTTTCATTTTTTGTTTGGGGTTTAATATTTTATACTGTCTCTTTCTTTTAGTTTTGTCCTTCCAAGAAATTGAAAAATACTTGCTTTTTCTCTTTCTATTTTCTACCATGTTTGGAGGACATCGGGAACAACTTAAAACTTTTTTACGCCTAGCTTTCCACTCTGCATTAGAATTATCTTCTTTTTTAATTTTCTCCCATTTCATTTTATTTACAATACCATCCTTTTAATCTAGGAAGATTCTCTAAAACTAGACGAATCTGTTGCTTTGATATTTTTGCTGATCCAATTTTATCTTGCAACAAAACTTCTAAAGCACGCATCGTTAATCCACTATTTAAAAGTGTTTCTGATGCTTCTGCAACTTGGACGATTGACTTTGCCAGAAGCTCCGTACTCTCTGGATTCAATTCATCTTTTACTATTTTAATTTGTTTTTTCATATTTTTTTTATTTTACTTCTTCGTATGTTTCTCTAAATATATCATCACGACAAGGGTATTTTTCTCCCTTAATTCCGGTGATTATCCAATCTCCGACATCGGCTCTCATATCCCCCTCTAAGGTTTTAATTATGAGATATCCCTTAGCATTAAATATATTTTCTCCCCAATAATAATTTTCACCGAGTTCTTCTCGTGTCACTTGCTTAGCTTCTACGATAACTGGTTTTTTTCTATACTTCATTTTTTATTGCCTCGGTGGTTGCATCTCGAACCTTTTTATACAAGTCCTGATCTCCCTTCAAGGCTAAAATTGCTTTATCTCTACCTATCCCTAATTTTGTTTCTCCAAAGAAGTAGGTTAGCCCATCCTTAAAGACGACCTTTAACTCTTCTGCATTATTAAAAGTATCTGCAATCATATCAACTCCGGTACTATAAAATAAATCAAAAGAACATTTCTTAAACGGCATTCCAACTTTGTTTTTTATTGCTTGTATCTTAACTGTGTTTCCAATTTGAGCATCACCATCCATTATTTTATCTCCCTTAGAAACTTTTAACCTTATAGAAGAGAAAAATTTTAAAGCCACTCCACCAGGAGTTGTCTCAGGATTTCCCCAGACATTACCAACTTTAGATCTAGTCTGATTTATAAAAATAACGATTGTTTTACTTTTTGCAATTGGGCCGGATAAAATTCTAAGATATTTCCCTAACGATCTGGCCTGAAGCGCCATCGTTTCTTTAAACATATTGTCCCCCTCAGCTTCTGCTTGTGGAATAAGAGCTGCCACAGAGTCAACTACTATCAAATCTATACTATTAGTGGCTATGAGAGCTTTAATAGTGGCGAATGTTTCTTCCATTGTATCAGGTTGACTTATCATTATCTTTTTCATATCTACCCCAATATCTTCTGCATAATCAGCATTAAACGCATTTTCTGCATCGATATAAACAACTGTTCCTCCTCCTTTTTGTATTTGGGCTGCAAAAAAAAGGCATAGGGTTGTTTTCCCCTCGCCCGGTTCTCCATATATTTCTATTAATCTTCCTTTAGGCAAACCACCACAGCCCAGTAGTCTGTCGATAGCGAAACAATTTGTAGGTATAGCTTCTACTCTTGGGATATCATCAGCTTGCAGAATGACTCCTTGCCCATATTGCTTTCTTAAATCTTTTAGCGCCTCTGCTATAGTTGGGACTTCATCCGATTTTTCTTCTTTTTTCATATTTATCTTTTTATTTTATATTATTTCGAATGGAAACCATATCCTTAGTTTTATTAAAAATCCCCAATACATCCTGTTGCCAGGATCATTAAATAATAATTGTCCCTCCCGAGGGAAATTAATAATTTTAAAGATACCGAATTCCCATCTTCTCCAACCTGTCTCTCTTCTTTCATAATCAGGAAAAAATAACCAGTGCAGTTGCCATTTATTTAATATTTTTTTCATATTTATCTATATTAGTCTAATGACATTGAGATAATCATCGCAGAAAGGGCTGCTTTTTTGCGCCAATCTTTTTCATCCATCATTTTCATTTTTATGGTAGCCTCAGTTTCTTTTGGATCTATGGGTGGTAACATATTTATCGAGGCTTTTTCTTCAAGCATATTCATTATTTCATCTATCATAGAAGCTGGTACACCCTTAGTGTCGATAGATTGCAAAAGATTAGCAACTTCAATCTGTTTATTTGAATACGCTGGTTTCATATTTTTATTTTACTCCTCTTTTTATTAGTTGACAATACCCAAGCATTCCGGGTAAGTTGTCCATGGCTGGAAACCACTTTTTAGATATATCTGATAAGCCATTGCTATATTTTTGTCAGGATCTATTAAATCATCTAAGGTATATCCTAACATCTTTGGCCATGCGCATGAAATTTGCATCAGCCCTCGACTTGAGACACAAATTATATTTCCTTTAGAATCCTTATGCACATCATTCCAGTTAATTGCAGAGGGATCTCCCTGACTTTCTGCCCCGCATATAGCTAGGGCTACTTCATATGGCCAGTCATATTTTTTTAAAATATCTGCATATTTGAGACAATTTCCTTTTACTATATTTTTTATTGTTTTTTTTATTTCTTTTTTAGATGTAACTTGTTCAAAATTAGCTTCATATCCTCTCCATGTGTCAATTTCTTTTCCGATATTAGCCGGGAAGAAAACAAGGAAGGTTGTCAAGGCTATAATTGCCAAGACTTTTAATGTTGAAATAATATAAATCATAGGTTTAGTTGTTAATTATGGGACTCTCACTCCAAAGAGTTTAAGACCCCATGCCTGTTTCCAAATAACAACAAGTATGGACCCTCAATAAAAAAACCTGTGATATTATTTCTTATAATCTGTAAAATAGAAGAATTGAGCTCCAAAAATTGCTAATCCTTCCTCAATTTCCTTATTTAATCTATTTATTTCCTCAGAATCTTGTTCTCCATACTTTTTCCATTTATTCTTTGCTTCCCACAATTCTCCATGTTGATGCAACTCATCATTCAAGAGCACAAATGCACGTTTCACTTTATGTAAAGCTTCTGTCCAAGATGTTGGATTAGCTTCATAATCAGGCGGTAAATAAAGTCCATGTTCATCATACCAAGATGAATAATCTGATATCATCTCACAGAGTGATTCTACCGCTACATCTCTAATAGTTTTATTTTGTTTCTTAAAATTAAAAAAATTTAATATATTCATATCTATTTATTAGAATCTATTTTTTTATCTTTAATGGCCTTGAGTACAAATCTTTTTGCATAAGAGCCTAAAAGTGTTTTAAACTCTTCTACCTTAGATATGTCTCCGTTCTCAATTAATTTTTTCATTAAAACATTTCTAGAATCCCTTAAATCTCTAACATAATGCTCTAATTTTTTGGGTTCTTCTTCGTTTATTTCAATTTCCACTTCTATCGGTTTGTAATTTTCTGGAGGATTTAAGATAAGTTCTTTGATTACAGATGG
>Ga0172381_10004626_pt1 | contig 14193 bp, 25 predicted proteins | sample Leawel6488metaG_FD_119754 | JGI IMG/M metagenome (GOLD analysis project Ga0172381, IMG submission 119754) | Leachate microbial communities from a municipal landfill in Southern Ontario, Canada - Leachate well 64-88 metaG | ecosystem: Engineered > Solid waste > Landfill > Unclassified | place... | reverse complement strand
TCCTTCAGCAATCATATAAGCAAGTAATTTCAATTTATAAGATTCAAATGTTTTTGTTCCTAAATCTGGGTAGTGTCTTGGACAAGCTATGAAATCTCCTATAGAAATTTTATTCAAAGGTACCCATCCATTAGGAGTAAAGAAAGGATGGTTGTATGTAACAGAAACTTCTCTTCCTGATCTTGTTTTCACTAAAAAAATTTCTTTTAATCCATTTACATAATGATTTGTTATTTCTCCTTTAACTATTTTTCCAGAATCATCCTTACTTAAAATATACTTATCTTTATCTTCAATAATTTTTTCTATTGGTTTTACAGAACCATCAGGTAGTAATATCTTAGAACCTTTTGCTATACATTTTCCTTTCTTAAACGGTGCTAATACAGCAATGAACCAATCACGTTCAATAGGACCCATGACTTGACCTAATGCTCCAGGCAAGAGAAATATACCTGTATCTGTATCATCAAAGACTTCCGCTATTTCTTTTGAATCAAAAGGATTGAACCAACCTGATGTTTGATAAGCTATCTTTTTGAATTTGGTAAACTGTTCCTCTGCTTCAGCTACTTTACCAACAGTGAGAAACTTTTGAGCTTGTGCAACTCTTATTTCCAATTCTCTCATTTTAAAGTATTCAAAGGCATTATCTCTAATGTAATCAGAATTGATACCTTGATCTTCCACATATTGATCATTTAGTTTAGTTAAGAATATTCCAATTATCTCTTTGTCCTCTTTTGACATTCCTAATTCAGATTCCATATTAAAAATATCTTTGATATGTTTTCCAGGAGCTTGTTTATATGTTTTGTAATAATCTAAACACCAAAAACATATAATCTTGGCAAAAGAATTTTTAAGATAATCAACGGTAAACAAACTATGGACTTCAGATAAAAATTTTGTGGAAATGATCATTGCAGTGGTGATTTGGTTTTCAATGGTAGAATCAATAGCTTTAATTGTGATCTTAGACATGTTATCTCCCTTATCTGTTTAGTTGGTAGAATCGTTTATACCAAAAGAATTTCAGTTTTTTACTTCATCATGCGTTCATTGTGTAGAAACATAGGCAACCTTTCTTCAAACATCTTTTCAGATTTCAACCAACCTGTTGTGAATGAAACAAACATATTTTCATTTTCTCTTAATATTTTATCCATTGCTCTTGTGACTTGTTCAGCAAGAAATGATATAGGATTGGTTTGATTATATGTCATTAACCAATTCTTGATATTTAATTTGTCTTTATTTTGTTCATAGAACTTACCGATACCTTGTGAAGCAAAGATTATATCATTTCTATTTTTCAAGGTATATTTACCATCATCTCTATTACCAAAAGTTTTCTTGTACCAATCTGTCAGTATTTTAGAAGCATGTGGATAAACATCTTTTGCAGCAAAGACAGGTGAGTTAGCATGTAAAATTGGTTTGTTCAACAGATATTTTAGGAACATGCTTTTATCTTCTTCTTTTGGTGTTGGTCTATTTGAATAGAAAAATTCAGAAAACTTTACCGACTGTAAATATTTTTTGTGGACAGGTTCATAATCCATGTTATATGCAGCCAATTCGAAATTATCTATAGCTCGTTTAATTTCCTCCATTGAAAACTTTCTGTTATGATTTGATCTATTGGTAAAAGAATTAAACAAGGTTCCTTTTAACAAGAGTTTTAATGTACGGACTGCTTTATTAAAAGATATGGTATCTCTCTTGTGCATACCTAATCCTTTCTTGTCCCAATAGTCAACGATGTTTTCAATTTCAAAGGTTGTTGTTTCTGTATTAGCAATCTTCTTTTTAAGAACCCTTGCAGCTTTGTTATTAGCAAGAGTTTCTTTTATACCTGTTCTCATTAATTCTCGTTTAGATGCAATAACAGGTTTATCCTTTTTCTTGATTATTGGTTTCAAAACAACTTTGCCACTATTACAAAAATCTGAAGGATTTTTGTTATTGTCCGAAGGACAACAAAAAAGATTTTTAGTTATTGCTTTATTAGTTGTTGTCACTGCCTTACAATTCGATTTGTTGGTAGCCGACAAATTGAAATTATCAGTTTGTGTGATTTCCTCAATCTTGTTTTTAATGGATATCTCATTGATTTTAAAATACTTTTTAGGAGGGCTGCCTTCAGTTTTTGTTTCCACAAAACCTTCATTCTCTAATTTTTCTAAAGCATTTTCATATTTCCATCTAGTCAGGTTTGTTCCTTTTTGAATATCTTCGGCAATATTGAAGAAAAAGCCATCTTTTGAATGGTTTTTAAAATCTTCATTTTTTCTTGATAAATAGGAAAGAAGTATAGCAGAATCATTTCCTAGAAATCTCATAATTTCATTTGAAATAATGGTGTAATGTCCTGTCATCATTAAATGATTTTTGGTTTTCATATTTTAGTCCTATACATAAGCATTTCTATTTCATCATAATTTACTTTAAAATGTCTCTTTGCAGGAATGCCTGATAATTTTGTTTTTATCAAATTAAATTCTATCAATTTCTTAATGGATGTATCTTGCATTTCTCTGGTTAACATTCTTGATTCTTTCACTTCCTCCATTGTTATAGGAAAAAAAATATCATCAGGTATTTTTTCATCAGTTTCTACTAAATATTGTAAAAATGAAGTTGTGTGATACCCGACAGCTTTAATCATTTTTAATGGTAAAATAATGTAAGTTCCTTCTACCATCATCATTGTAGGAAGTAGTTCTTTCGCCAATTCTTCTTCTGTAGGTTTGCTCATATTAAATCCTTTCTTAAATTTCTTACAAACAAAGATTCAAGGAAGTGCAATCTCTGTTTGTAAGGAATATTATCCTCTTGAGTTAAGCCAATCAATGAATAGTAGAAAAAACACTTCTACTTTTAAGAATATTGGCAACAGTATTATGGACAATGATATAGGAGAAACTCTCTCTGATTCAATAGAAATTGTTTTTACAAGGAAATCATATATCTCCTCTTTTTTTATCATAACATCAACACAAGCACCAATATCATCACAAGTAGGATCTTTTCTGATATTAAATTGAGTATAAGTACCAATAAGTTTCTTTTGGGCATCAGTTAATAAATATTTATCCATTTGTTTTTCCTTTTAAATGACCTTCAATTATTTTAGCAATAGCATCAGCACAAGATAAAACTTTGTTTTCTTCTGTTATTATGGGGGAATGGCAAGAAATTCCTTTAAGCTGTCTCACAAATTGATAAGGATCAATACCTGATCTACATCCTAATGATATTAATCTACCAATAGATTCAATTTGTGCAGCAGCACAACCGCCCGATTTGCCCATAGTGGCAAATACTTCAAAGACATTATCAGTATCATCTTCGTTTATGGTTACATAAAGAGAACCACATCCAGTAATTGTTTGATAAGTTGTCCCTCTCAATTTGTTCGGTCTTGATTTTTTGTTAGTCATTTTATTCTCCTTTTTTAATTTTGTGCATTGTGCATTTCTTTTTAGGCAATTCAACCACTTTCACTTCTGATTTTCTTTTCAACCATCCTGTTAATGATTCAATGGCTTGTCCTCTAAATTTCTTCCAGACAGGTGCAGTATCAGTAATAATACCTTCATCATCAATTACTACAAGACCAGTTGCCCAACTAGAAGAGATCCATAAATCAGTCATTTTCCATAAACTTCCTCATAGATTTTTTTAGCTTTTGTTTCATTGTAAGGTCCATTTAGTAAACTACGACAATAACCTATATTATCCATCAAGTATTGGTTAAAGTTTTCCCATTTACTTCTGTCCAAACTGGATGTTTTCTTATGTTTTTTGTCCTTATTCTTTGTCCTGTTCTCATTGTATATAACCATTTGCTGTTTACAACAGGTTGTTATGCCATACTTACTTGAACTATTTTTATTGAAAAAGCTCCTATTAATATAGCATTTGTGTATAGGACAATTGCACCAAAACTCTTTAAGGTTATTAGGATTTTGTTTTGGTTGTTTCTGTTTTGACATTCTTATTTCTCCATTAAAATAAAAGATATCGCTTCAATAACTCCTGTAGGAGACTTCATCCCATCCTTTGTGGCAAACAAAAAATCATTGGAAAAATTACCTACCGAACATTTATCTTTTTTCATGCAAGGATTGAGTAGATCATAAATCTTCTTTGCCAATCTCTCTGCTTTCCAATTAGGTTTCTTACATTCATCTTCGAAACAAAATGGTTCATCTTCCTTACAATGAAATTCACATTCTTTCCTGTAACATTCAATAGCCATTATAAACTCCTTTCTGTTTTGTATATGACCCAATCAGGAGATTCTCCTGCTAGAATAACAGGTGTTCTTCCTTCTAAGAAGGAACCTAATTCATCACAAGCTCTTAATCCTCTAATGATTACTCCTGGTAAAGCGATGTCAATTATTTTATCTTCTTTTTCTAACCAACAATGCAATTCTTTAGGAGGATTAAAATCATGACCATATGTTGATAGCATGTCCTTCGAAAAAACTCTAATTGCACCCATTGCTATTTTCCAATTATTATCTTGAAGGTGTGCTTTTGTTATACAGGCTTTTTTAACACAATCGGCTGTTAATATAGTATTTGTGCAAGCATACATTAATTGACCTACTTGGTCTTTTGTTAAAAGGTTTCCAAGTATTTCATAGTTTTCTTTACCAGTCATTCTTTCATGTTCACAATAATCTCGGACAATTGTTTCTTCTTTAACAATCATAAACCAATCTCCCTTCGTAATGATCGAACATCATCATCGGTCAAATTATCTGGGTCGCCTTCATCTAATTCCAACACTTTTACTTCTTTAACAATTGATGACAAGTCAGCAGCAAGCTTGTGAGATAAAGTCTTGGCATCCGCGTCATATAAGACAAATACACGCTTTAAATTCTTGAATAGTCTCAACTGTTCGTGAGTATATTTTGTTCCAAATGTAGCAACAGCACCATCACCTATTCTCCAAGCATCAAATATCCCTTCAACAACAACAGCTTTACTTTGAAGAACAGAATCCATATTGTAAAGACTGTTCTTAGGATCTTTGATACAAAAACTTTCAGGAGAATTTTTATACGGAATTGCAGCTTGACCAGTCACATCTCTTCCAATGAATGAAAGCATTCTTTCATTCATATGGACAGGTATGATTATTCGATGTTTGAAATCACCAACAGGTCCTGTAGCAAGAAGTTTGTATTTTGGAATTACATAATCAGGATCATATCTTCTATTGATTAGAAATTCCTTATGTCGTGGTGTTAATTCTTTTAATATGTTATCAGGTAATTTAAGTTTAGTTTGGAAGTGTCTTTCTCTGGGAATAAAGACACCATTCCCAAACTCTTTAGCAATACCTATAGCATTTCGAAAAGTAACACCATCAATTTCTTGAATCAGTTTAAAACAGTTTCCTTCTTCAGCACATTTATAACAGGTATAAACTTTTGAAGTGAGATTTATACCAAGGTGATTACTGTGATCAATACAAAATAGACAATTAATGGAAGTCCAACCATTTGATACATTATCTCCATGATCTTTGTGCCAAATGTTTCTGCTGTCAAGGTATTTAACTATGTCAAAATCTCGGAGAACTAAATTCAGATCATCTTTAGGCATTTTATAAATCCCATGTAGGTCTTATTTTAATGACTTTCGGCATTCTCGGACGTTCAATACTTCCGTACTTCTGATATTTTACAGTGACAATCTGACCAATGAATGCCTCTTTATTGTCCCAAATTTCTTTCTTCTTTTTATCATCGAAACCAGTTCCTGTTCCTGCTTTGAATTCTTTTTCCCACAAATCAGATTGACAAACAAACATTCCCAAAGTATTCTTCGGTACTTTATTTGCTTGACAAGATGATCTGGAACTTAACCCTAAGTTATTTGTGACCTTCTCATTAAGATTAGCCATCTGTTCTTCCACACCAACAATAACTGCTTCACATTCTTCAAATGGTTTTCTTTTGAAAATATTCATTTCACGGAGAGTGCAACGACCTTCTTTATATCTACCATCTAAAGATCGAATCATAGCTCCTTCATATCCGAGTTCAACCATTTCTTTCTCATAAGCAATAACATCATCAGCACATTCCAGAATCTTTTGTTCCAGGACAATTATTCTTTTGTCATTTTCCAATACAGAATCAATCCATCTTTCCTTGTATGTCAAATGACCTTGTTTCCAGTCATCAAAAACATAGAAATGAAAGTCAGGTTGTCCATCAAATCTTCTTAGAGGTCCTGATGTTCTGTGAAACACATCATCATCCTCATTTTCTTTGAATGGAGAACCTACAATCAGTTCACCATCTAATCCTTTAAATACAGGATTTTTCATTGTCTCGGCAACGAAACGATTTGTGAATGGTTTCATAGAAGATGTTAAAGCACCTTGATCATCAACAATACATCTGAAACCATCTAGTTTCGGACTACCTACAATGGGGTAGTGTAAGTCTTTCAATTCATCATCTTTAATTGGATCAGTTGGTGCTTTCATAGGACGTTTTAAGCTCATTTGTTTCTCCTTTTATTCTATGTTTTTTTGTACGATTATTTCTTTGGTGTCTAAACAGAAAGCTATTAGATTACCCAATCCTTCTTTGTGGGAAAAGACACATCCACCATCAATAGTGATATTTCCTTTATCATTTATTTTTATGTTATTTAATTTAGTAGGTGTGTGACCGTTGATAATGGGTTTGCCCATATCAGGACTAGGAAATCTGCTCCAGAGCATAGCATCTTCATCGAAAGGATTTTCACCATGTGTAAATCCAGCATGTACTAAAAAGTAACCCTTTTCCTCATGATAGTAAGGCAGACTTTTCATCCATTTAATCCATTTTTTAAAATCAAAAAGAGAAGGCATTGATGTACACGTTTTTGTTCCACCGTTGCTATACCAAAGTTCAAGGTAGTCTTTTGGGTTTTCGTAAGAAAAGATTGCCATTTGTTCATGGTTGCCTAACAAGTGAATTGTTTTACAATTGAGACATGTGATGGTGTTCAGCACTGCGTAAGAGTTATTTCCTCGGTCGATATAGTCTCCGAGAAAAATTACAGTATCTTTTTTAGATAGATTTAATTTGGATAGAAGGGCAACTAATGTCCTGTTGCATCCATGTATGTCAGAAATTGCATATCGCATCATACCCACCCATTATCACAGTAAAGAGAAAAGCGATTACCAAAATGACCTATTAAATAGTTATGACTTGGATCAAAGAAGTCATAAATAATTAATTCAGATTTGGTATCAGTTTTTCTCAGACCACGACCAACCACTTGAAGAGTATTTAATTCAGATTTTCCTCCAGCAGCATTTATGACAACATTGAGTTCTGGAATATTTGTGCCTTCTTTCCAGACCGCAGTGCATATGACGCATTTGATATCCTTGTTATTCAACATCCTTTTCGCAATAGTTCTACTTTCGGTATCAGAAGAACCACTTATAAATTCTACTGGTATCTTTCTTGAATCGGCTAATTTCTTAATCAACCTACCATGATCTAGTTTAGTGACTACAATCAAACAGGTTTCATTTTTCTTTTGGTGTTCTTCCACTATGTCAAGAATGATATTGTTCCGTTCAAGTCTGCGAACAATTCCCCATTCATACACATCGGAATATTTTTTCAATTGTTTAACACGTTCAGATACAGGTATTTTTTTAATTCGGATAATAGGTTTTGCCATATAACCCTGTTCTCTGGCTTCTTCAATTGAAAATTCTTCAAGCATAGGACCAATAAGAGCTTCGATTGCCATTTTTGCTTGAGCAGAATCAGGCATAGTAGCTGTCAATCCTATTCTGATTGGTGCAAAGATTCTTTTGAATATGTGACCGTACTCACCTAATTCTTTACCATGTTTATCTACTTCAGGAAATGCTGATAGATGGTGGCAGTTATGAACAAGGACATTTTCAACATAATAGGAATGGTCATTTTTTACCTCCAAATCATAAAATTCTACAAACCCTTGATTTCTTTCTTTATCTCCAATAACACCCAGGAAAGATTTGTCATTATTGTTTTGTTCATAAATCTCAATACTTTCCACCCTAATTCTATCAAAAGTTTTGTTTTCATATTTTCTCCTTTTGAAAAGATTATTAAAAGGAGTTAATTCTTTTCTTTCTGATTCAATAGCTTTAGTCCATTCATTATTAATTTTAAATAGATGATCCTTGGAACAAAAAATTTCTTTACCATTAGATAGGGTTAATTTAATCACATGAGACAAAGGAACTTTTGTTTTGAATATTTTAGTAATTAGGTTGATTCCATTTTCTGTATAAACAGAATCTCCTATTGTTAATGATTGTATAGGAATTTCTTTTGTAGGAGTTTTTACCAAAGTATTTTTTGCAAAGCATTCATCACAAACAACCATATCATACTCTGTTCCCCATTCTTCGGCATGTTCTTTGAAAGTCTGCCTTGTGGCAGAAGTAAAGAATTTTCCTAATTCAAGGAAACCATCCCCTACTCTCCCTATGCTCTTTTTACCAAACCATTTTTCAGCTTCATCAGCAGTTTGGTGCATCAAATCTTTTGTATGACACAACCAAAGAACATTTCCCAATCCTTCTAAACAAGAGATGACATATAATCCCAGAATTGTTTTTCCTGTACCAGTAGGAGCTTTTAATATACCTCTTTCTAAATCAATAACTTTCTTAACCATACTCATTTGGAATGATCGAGCATCAACACCAGCAGGAATATTAGTAGGTTCTTTATACACAAGACCATAAGTTTCAACATCCTTTTCAATCAGATCAATTTTGTTCTTGAGGCAATATGTTCTGATTTTCGGAATAAATCCTGTGTAGAAAAAGTAACCTTCCTTATTGTGACTGATAAAAGTGGATTTGTCAAACTCCTCTCTGGTCTTTTTAAAGACACCTTGTCTAAAATAAACCGATCTGTAAGACAAATGGATTTTGATTAGTTTATAAAGATCAATGGACATCATTGATTCGACCGGGTCCAAATATTTGATCCAATATTCTTCCATGCTAATACTCCTTTATGTTATTATATCAAATTTTTCTGAAAAACCCGTTAGAAGTTTTGTAGGATTTTTGTTCTTTGACCATCCACTTCTAATAATTGGTTGATGAAATTTCTTACCACTCTTTCGATTTTTTTGAAAGACCAACCTGTTTTTATTTTAAGAATGTTTTTCAGTTTGGTTCCTTTTATTTTCCCATTATCAAAGAATACTTCATCAGGAGCATCAGCAATTGTTTGTGCCACAATTAAACATTCTTTAGACAAGGTGTGCATGAAGGTGTCTTTCATAATCAAAAGAGTTTCTGGATTAGATGATTGAAGTTCCTCTTGCACACATATATCCAAAAAATTATCCACAAGGATTTCTTGACTCCAATACACATAAGCAGCATCCTCAATATTCTCATTCTCTTCAAGTTCGCATATCATACGATTGATCTCCTTATTGTTTTTTGATTAATTTTCTGACAGGTGCTGGTTCTTCCTTAATCCTCTTATGAAGAGTGATTTTCGGTTTAACTTCAGGTTCAGGTAATTTCTTGTGAAGAGTAATTTTCGGTTTCTGTTCTGCCGTAACAACAGCAACCTTTTTAATGAGTACCTTCTTTGGCACTTCTGCCAATTTTTCTTGAGTTTCCTCATGCGTTTCTGAAACAACCGCTTCAACTTTCTTTCTTAGAATTGGTTTAGGTGCAGTACCATTAGCAATTGCTTTTCTACCCATCAATTTTCTGATTTCAAGAATATCTTGCTTCTGACGGCATTTACCACATTCTTGCATCCCTCTAGCTTGCCTTGCAGGACACACTTCAAAATCAATTTGTTGTTCCGTATTATCACACCAGAAAATATTATGAACCTCGAAACCATCTTCACAGATACCTTTTTTGGCATAAACTACTTTCTGAATGTGATTGCAAAACCTATCATCTTTCCCAATTCTCGTAGGTGAATCTTGGAAAAAACTACAATAGCCACAAGTAAGCATTGTTTGAACTCCTTTCTCTTTCTCTATTTGATTTTCTGAATTATTTAACCTTATTGATGTTCAATTCCCTTTCTCTTGCTTCCTCTTCCTCAATGAATTTTACAATAGCCATTCTTGCTACTGTGCCATCACCACAAGATAGTCTCACACATTGATGGACAAATCTTTTGTTTAAAGCATCTGGTATTCTTAACCAAAGCATTCTGTCTTTAGGTTTCGATACTCCTTCTTCAATGTCTTTTTCTTTCTGTTCCGGTTTTTTCTTAATCATCTTCTTTCTCCCTTTTCATTTTTTCGTTTTTTCGTTCCATGTATGTTCTGAATGGTTTCCATGTATCCTCACAAATAAAATTTATTGCCTGAGTTACATGCAGATTGAGCATATCGGTCAAAAGTGATTTTGATTCTTCCATAATATACTCAAGAGATTTTCCAGAAGTTCCCAATTCTCTTTTAAGCAGATCGGAAATAATTCTGACTTCCTTCCATTCAAATTCTGGAAGGAAGATTCTGTTCTTCGTATAACCCAATAATTCAATAGCTTCCTTTTCGTATTCCAGGAATATCTTCTTATGCAGGGTTATCTTTGGTTTTATTTCAGGTTCTTTTTTGTGCAGGATTATTCTTTTCTTGATAATCGGTTTCATCTTTTTTCTCCAAGATGATTGTTGTTATTACATCAGGAACATGTTGCCAATTAAAGTAATCTGTCATTCGTTTACAGGATAGTGAAAATCTTCTTCGGGTAACAGGGGATTTCTTGAGAATCTTATCCGAGCAACGAACCATCTTATCAGATCGGTAAACACAATCAATTTCTGTAACCCTCATTCCAGTTTGTTTAGCAACTGAAGATATCCGTTTGAATAATTTCACCCAGATATCTTCAGTGCAAGGGTAAATGATATATTTTGTCATTCATAACCTCATTTTTTATGTCTTTAATCAAGTTTTGTCAAGCAGAACTTTAGAAAAAATTGTGGATTTCACCAAGATAAATTTCTGCCTCATTTCTGGTAGTAAATGTACCAAATAGAAAGTGATTCTCTTTGTTATACCAACCTTTGACAGAAAATTTACCATCAGGATTTTCATCAATAGAGAATTCCTTCATTTTCTGAAGGACCACACTCTTAGTGCGATCCTTATTCCATAATACTTTTATCTTTCCCATAACTTTCTCCTTTCAAATTTTCTTCATTGTGTAAATTTGTTTCGGTGTTATGCAAAGACACATCGGATTTCTTCGGAATCCTGATTATACCGATCTTTCTTGCTTCGTTTTGTTCTCTTAGAATGATAGTATTCATTTGATCGGCAATATCAATTCTGACAAGTTCCTCATAAATTTCTTCTAATTTGGAATTTTGAGGAGAAGTTCTATAATAACTGAACTCAGGAGCAGTGACAACCACACCATTTTCATCTTTGACCACATCATATTTTTTGTAATCATAAATGTAATAGTTTTTTCCCAATAAAAGGATTTTGTACCTGGGCATCACTACTTTAGGAAATGGGTTCATTCTGTACAATTCCACTTTTTTCTTAACCACTCTTTTCTTTTTCTCTTCTTCCATTTTCTCTTTCTCCTTTTCAATTAGAATTTGGTATTATGTTCTTTTTTCAGTCTGTGGATAATATACTTCACGGTATTTTCTGCATTAGTTCCCATAAAAGGGAAATTTTCTACCAAAGTCGTGAACATCTTTTTAGGTAAAGTCGTTATTCTGAAAATAATTTTACCTTCTCTACCAATATTCATGTGAGCTTGCATGGCTTGAATATTGGATACACCACCGCAGTCTTTTCCTGTAATGATTGCTCCTGATTTAAAATCAATGTATTCAAAAGCATCATAAACATTACCATTCACATCCCTGACAGATTCATAGGCAGTCAGCAATCCTTTAAAAACATAAGGTTTGTTCATTTCTTCACCTTTTCCTTTCTGACCATTCTGGCATAAGTGTGTTTGCCCATAATAATTTCTACCACTTCATATGGACGATCTTTAGGACGTTCATTAAAACCTTTTTCAACAACAAAACCATGCTTATCAAACCATCTCAACCATTTATACAATTGATCTTCAGCTTCGATACCAGTACCAAGAACAGCAACACAAGGATGTTTATGATAAGCATCTTTCGGATACCAAACACGACCGTTATTGTCAATACGATCAACCTCATCATCATAACCACCTTCTTTATACCAATAATAAGAAGGATATTGGTCGTTTGCCGAAACACCTACACATTTTCTGCAAATACCAACTTCTCCGTCAAGAACAAGTTGAAGACCATTGTTTGCAGCCCATACGGCCATCCAAACGATTTTCCTATGTCTTGTTTTTTCCTCATTTGTCTTTTTCATAATTGAATAACTCCTTGTCAGTGATTTTGAATTTATTCAAATACTGTAAAGCTTTCCCATGAAATTTTCTACCTTTACGATAGAATTTGTGGAATTGTTCCGCAGCCCATTCACTTGATATTCGGTAATCATACCTTTTTGATTTGTGATCTTTTACGATATGCACCGTAATATCAATAATCCCATCAGTGTTTTTAATGGTTGAGATATGGATTAAATACATAATCAATGTCCTTTTGATTTAGGTTTATTCATTTCTTTTGATGTATTTAACATAACCGCTGACATGACATCTTCCATTAATTTATAACCAATTTCTGGAAATTCCTGAATAATTTTAACGATGACTGCATACAAAACAGCATCACCTGCTTTTATTATGAAATCAACTTCTGTGGTTTTGTGGTTATATTTCATGAAAAAATAACTCATGTCCGGACCAAGTTTGTTGGTCTCCTCAAATTCTTTGTGATCCTCCGAGGGTGTTTCTAAATGTTCAAATTTTTTATCCATCTCTTTCTCCTTTAGTTTTATTTGCACAGGACTTGGAACCTATGCTGTGCATTACACCGTCTTTCAACGGTGTCCTCTGCATTGTTTTGGTTGCGTGTATCCTTTAAAATAATGAAGGAATTTTTGTTATAGTTTCCCGGTAAATAATTTTAGATGTCTTTACAGAAAACACATCATACGGGGCCTCGTTATTGTCGAACCAATCTGGTCCGAAGCAGTACGTTTTAACACCGTGTGGATACTTTAATGGGGTTCTGAGATTCCCCGCTCCCGGTGCACACGGTGAGCAAAATTGGCAGTATGTAAAGAAGGGTGACTTTGTAATGAAGATATCCGGGTCATCAAAGCTTTGCTGTGCCCGTAGTGCTTTTGTCTGGTAAACAAATCCAATTGGATCCATTTCTGCAAGATCACCATCTTCAATCCTTGTTTTACAAGAGGAGCACCTTTTTGCTTCACAACCTTGCTTTAAACGAGAACCACACTTTGGACAATGATATTCATAAATAGCTTTTGATTCATCTGCCCATGTTTGTAACAAATCATTCGCTGGTATCACCCCGTACCGAATACGAGTTACGGAGTCAACATTGACAATACCATTACCGTAATCTATATCTGTTGTTTCTTTCATACTCTTCTCCTTTCTCTCTTTTATTTACACGGACTTGGAACCGTGTCTGTGCATTACAGTGGTAGGGAATAGAACGTCCCCGGTAACAAGATCACTTCACCACTGTCCTCTGCATTACTTTATTTCGGTGGAATCATCAACAATAAAATCAGGATTCGATTTTCTCAATTTCTTGTGGAAAGGAATTTCTTTCATTCTGGATGCAAATTGATCTGGAATTGTTACACCTTCTTTGTAGGCAGCACAATACAGTTCTTCAATACCTTCATACCATTGTGTTATGATCGTGATTTTCTCACCCTTTTCATTCTTAATGACAGTTTGCATTCCCATGATTTTTCCTCCTATTCAAAGTATTCTTTGTCAATAACCATATCTTCTCCGCATTCTTTACAGATAGGACCACCACTGACTGCCAAATCATCAAAGGTGATCTTTTCCACTCTCACTTCCATATCACATTCAGAACAAACCCAATCTGAATAGCATCTTTTTTTGCTGGTTTTGAGTTTTAATAAGGATTGGTATTGTTCTTCAGTAACCATTTCCCATATTGGTGCTAAAACAAAACCAGTATTAATACTTTTACAAGTATCAATAAAGATTTTACAAGTATCAATAAAGAAACCT
>Ga0172381_10004625_pt1 | contig 14195 bp, 21 predicted proteins | sample Leawel6488metaG_FD_119754 | JGI IMG/M metagenome (GOLD analysis project Ga0172381, IMG submission 119754) | Leachate microbial communities from a municipal landfill in Southern Ontario, Canada - Leachate well 64-88 metaG | ecosystem: Engineered > Solid waste > Landfill > Unclassified | place... | reverse complement strand
TCGATTCCTCGATCGGGACCAATCGGTTCGCCTCCTCGAGCACATGTTCGGCGCCGAGGTAGAGCCCGCGCGCGGCACCGGCAAGCGCCTTCGCCTTGACCGCGGTACCGTGCCAGGTTGTGCGTGTGAGGCTCATGTGCAGGCCACCTCCACATGCACGACTTGGCCCTTGTATTCTTTCGGGCTGACGGCGATGACCGTGCTGATGAGGGTGCCGATCGTGACGCGCGATCCGGGTGTGAACCGCGCCTCGTCGGATGCCGGCACACCCAGCGTGCGTTCCGAGACGACTTCGACGCCGTCAGCGTTGCGTACCATTCGGCGCGTCGTTGACACAACGCAGGTGACGTTGACCGAGGCGGCGTAGAGCGGACCGTAGGAGCCATTACCGGTTTTCGTCTCGATGCCAACGGTGGTGCCCATGTTCTGTGCGACCGCGCTGCGTGTCTGAGCCACTTGTGTGGCGGTGAGGCTCATGTCGAGCTCTCCATGGTCACGCAGTCAAGGTCGTTCGAGTAGCCATCGGCGCGCGTAGTCGCCGAGCTTCCCGAAGAGGTACCACCGGCATAGCCGAAGCGTTTGCGCCAGTCAGCGGCCGATTCACGGTACTGTGTGGCGATGTTCGACAGCGACGCCGACATGTCACCGGCAGAGAAGGTCACTTGGCGTGCCCACAGCGTCGCCAACGTCTCGAGGGCATTGGCAACTGCTCGCTGCCAGGTGCCCTCGATTGTCAGCAAGGCGCCGAGTTCGGCGTCGGTGAAGTTAGCATCGGACGGTTTTGGTCCCGATCCCGAGACCGTGTCGCCGATGTGAAAGCGAATGCGATCGAGGTCGCTCACCAAGTCGCCGACGTATGTGATCGGCGCGGCCGATGGAACCGTGTAGGTGAACGTCACGACATCAACACTCGGCCCGGTCGCGTTGGTGACGATGACACCAGCCGCACCGGACAGATGCGGCGGTGCGGTCGCGGCCAGCAGTGTTGCCGAGGATACCTCGAAGTCGGCCGCGACACCGTCGAAGGCGACCGCCGTGGTACCGACGAAGCCGGTGCCGGCCAGCAGCACGGTCGTGCCGCCGAGGTATGACCCGGTCGAAGGTGTGACGCTTGTCAGCGTCGGGATGGCCATGGCTTAGGCGCCGACCACATAGAAGAGCCAGCCAACGAGCTTGCCACCGGTGAGAGCACAGACTCCCACCGTCGCGGTGACTTCGCGCGCGGCTGTGAGCTTGATCGGAGTGGCGACGCCGGCAGCTGCGAGCGCGTCGGGGACGACGACCTTCCAGGCCACAGCATCCCAGAACGTCGCGGACTCGATCGCGGTCGCAGTGATGAGGTCGTTCGCACCTTGGATGCTCAGAGCAATGGTGGCCTTGTCGGTACCACCAGCGGTGCTAGTGAAGTTGGTCAGGATCTCGATGCCGCCGCCCAGTACGATGGCGTTGTCGGGAAGAGTGACTCCGAGACCGTGCGCGGCCTGCGTGCGGTGAGCGGCGACGGCGGTAGGATCGAAGGTGAAGCGAGCCGCCTTGAGGGCTCCGAGTCCGTCTGATGTCGCGGCACTCTGGTCGGCTACCGCGTCGATCTCGGCAGCGGTTGCTCCAATCTGCACACCACCGATCCAGAGACCGTCGGTCGTGGCATCAAGGCCGTTGAAGTGTGTAACGCCCATGTTCTAATCCCTTCGTCTGACCAGGGGCGGTGAGCGGTGATGCCCACCGCCCCCAGCATGTGCATGCCAGTCAGAGCGCTACCGGATCAGGCGTTGCCCTGATGAATCCAGCGCCAATCGCGCCAGCCGAAGCTGTACCGCATGTAGCCGATCCAGGTCGAGAACAGCGTCTCGTCCTGCTGCTTGCGCCGGACACCGGAAGCGACACGGTCAAACCAGAACAGCGACTGCTTCATGAGACCGGAGTCGATCATGAACCAAGCCGTCGAGGAGGTCAGCCGCGGCCACACCATGTAGCGGAAGCGACCCTGTTGCGGGTTGATGTCGTTGTCTGCCTTGCCGACGACGTTCGGCGTCTGAGTGATGATCTTCATCTCGTTCTCAAGAGCGACCGGCCCCAAGAGGAGATCAGGCATGACGCCAACGATGTTGTTGGTGTCGTCGGTCACGCCCATCATGGTCTGCCGCACCGTCTCGACGTTCGCCGCCGAAATGGCCAGCGCCGAGATGTTGTCCTGCGTGACCGCCGACTTAGTGGGGCTAGCAGGATGGCTGGCGTTGCAGAGGCTGACGTTGTCGCCACCGACCGGGGTCGCGGCATCGGCGTTGTTGAACACCGACGCGGCGTCGATCTCGCGCTTGAGCGCGGCAGAGCGACCGAGCTGGGTGGCGATGTCGGTGATGGTCGCGTACTTGTTGTCGTCATAGAGCTTGCGCTGGATGTCAGCCTCGAGCGCGAACTCCTCATGCGTGAACGTCGACTTGTAGCCCTTGTCGTAGCTGACCTTGGGCACGACGCCGGTCGACTCGTAGAGATCCCACGCATCCGGGGACGTGGTCCCGAACGAGTAGAAGAACTCTTCGGCGGAACCGGAGTTCTGAACGTTAAACAGCTGGCCGAGCATGCTGGGCACGCCGGTGTAGCCGATGGAAAACCACTCGCGGATTCCAGGGGCGAGTGCTTCTGCCCATTGTGCGGAAGTAAGCATCTACCTCACCCCTCTCAGGTCTTCGCGATGGTTTGGATATTGGCCGCGTGGATGAAGCAGACCAGGGTCTCTTCGTCGGCGGCAGAGTTCGCGAAGACGACAAGATCGTGGTTCGTGTCCGAAGCCACGGTCATCGCACCGGTCGCACCGGAGATGTCCAGATACGCGCCCTTGAGGCGGGCGTTAGCATCGTAGACGCCGAGAATCTGATCCTCGTCAACGATGACCTCGATCTTCGTCCCGGTCGTGGCAACGCCGTCGCAGACCGCAGTCTCGTTGACGACGCCCAGGAAGGTAGTGGCGTCGGTGGCGGAAATCTCGCACTCACCAGAGGTGAGCGAGACGATGTCCCCCTTGTGATACGTCGCGGCCGATGCAGCGACGAACTTCTGAATGGTGGGTGGCCCACCACACCGGCGACCGCGATAGCGGAAACCAGCAGAGGTATCAGCCATGAGAGTTCACCTCACTCTTCGGTTGAGCTTACGTATGCTCAGCCATCACGGCTGCTACCTGTGGGGCATCACGCCCCCTGCTTGTGCGTACTGTACTACGTCTACGTCTAGTGCGCCAAGGCGGCCTTTTCGCGCTCGGCTCGTTCGCGTGCGGCGATGACACTAGGATCTTCACCAGCAGCCTGAGCGGCAAGGGCGGCCTTGTTGGCGGCGTACTTCTCTGGCGTGATGTTCATCAGCTTCGCCGTCTCGATCTCGTCGGCAGTCAGCCTCACGCCGGCACTGCGATCGCCGTTGCCGCCGGCGCCGCCGTCGAGCGAGGGCGCCGTCTGACGATTCGACATCGGCACGCGACCGGCGGCGACAAGCGCCTTCACGGCCTCGTCAACGCCGCTGATCTTGCCGTCGTCACCGATATTGACCGCGCCCTTGTCGGCGAGCAGGTAGACATCCTCGGGATGCGCGACGCCGGCTTTGTAGGCGGCGGTCTCGAAGGCTGCCTTCAACGCCGTGGTCTTGGCCTGCTCAAGCGCCGACTTCTCGCGTGCCTCGGCATCGTCGGCGCGCTTGCGCTCCTTCTCCAAGTCAGACATCGCCGCCTGTTGCCGTGCTTCCTCGGCCTCGCGAAACTTCTTGAGCTCGCGCCGGTTGGTCGCTGCCTCGCTGTTGGCGGTCGACAGAGCGGCAGCCGTACGTGTCAGTTCGGCCTGCAGCTCCTCTACGGTCTTGCCACCACTCACGGACCCTGTGCCCTTGGCGGCATCGAGCGCCGCCTGTGCGTCGGCTGCGGCCTGCTCTGCGGCGATCTGTTCGGGGGTCTTCTCGTCAGCCATCTCGGCTACTCCTCTCGTTGGGCATCACGCCCGGTTGTCATGCGCTGCGATACTCGGTTGTCGCGAACGTGTGCGCTGACACGTTGGTCTTGCAGTAGAACGCTCCCAGACACGGCCAGCGCATCGGCATCACCGCTGCGCCGGTGGTCATGTAGGTCGCGTTGTCAACCACCGCCAGGTGCGCCAGATAGTAGGTGGCGAGCAGGTTGATCAGCGTCACGGCACCGGCTTTGTCGGTACACGCCGTTGTCGCCGCAACGAGCGCCAGGTTGACGGCATCGGCGCGACCGCCGTGTTTGGTCGTACTGGCAAGGTGGGTGAGCATGTTGGTGCGGATCAGGTTGACCTCGGCGACGGCCGTTGCTTCGGTTGTCGCCGCAGTGTGAGTGATCGTCCCGGTCGCGGCGGCGTGGTAGGCCGTTGAGGCGATGTGCGTGATGAAGTCGTCCATGACCTCGTCGGCCAGGGCGTAGAGCTCGGTCGTGTCGTTGGTCGCCGGGTTGGTCGCCGCGATCGTGGTCACATCGGCGATCTTGTGCGTGAGGATCGAGCAGTACTGCAGCGTCTCAGTGGTCACCGTCGGCGCCACTTCCATCAGCAGCGTGGTCGGGTCCGGTGTGACCAGCACATAGGCCGTGGTAGCCGGCGAGTAGAGCGTCATCACCGGCGCGGTCGGGAACGGGTTGCCGCCGTTGTAGCTCTCGCTCGAGGGTATGACCGAGACCGAGAGGCCGGCCTTCTGCGGTCCGATTGGAACAGTCATTGCATGCCACCCTTCCGGGTTTGTGCGGAGGTGCCCTTGGCGGATGTCCGTCGCTTGCTCGGCGCCGGCACATCGGCTGGCTTGAGACCGAATTCACGCTTGAGCGCAGGAGTGCCGTGGTCGGTCGCCTGCAGCGTGACGTGAATCTCGCCGATCTCGCGTTCGTTGATCCGCTCGACCTCGGCACGGAACGCCCCCTCAGTCACGGGGTCAAGCCCGATGCCTAGCCCCTGCATCTCGAGGATCGCGGCGTCTGCATCCATGTGTCACTGTCCTTTCTTCTTGCCGAACGGTGGTGCCTTCTTGCCGACGAACGGCGCTGACTTCTTGCCGGCCGCCGGGTTGTTGCGCTTCAGGCGACTGTCTTTCGGTGTGCCCTTCGACGGCTTGCCACCCATGTCAGCCCTCCTCACGGGCCACTCGGATTGTGCGTTCCTTGCCAAGGTCCAGAAGCCCAAGCAGATACGGAACCTTCATCGGCGTGTTTGCTGAGACCACGAATCCATCGAGCGTCTCGGCGACGACCACGACATGCGCATACTCGTCGGCATGCTCCAGACCGTCAGCGAACACGTCTCGTGCTCCTGCTCCTCGAAGTCCCTTGACCTCGGCCAGTGTGGCGCCCCCCATCATGCCTCCTTGTCTGCCGTAGTGTAAGCCTGCGTGGCTGATCGGGCAAAGGTGGTCACAGTGCCCCCAACCTCTCCCGCGTCGGCTGTCGCTTCGCAGTCGTCGTGGCCACGTGCTCCCGGATCTTCGCCTGATAGTCACGCACCCTTGCTGCTGCTGCCTTCCGCGCCGGATCATCCATCGCCGCGGCCTCGATGCGTTTGGCGGCGCGGGTCTGGCGCTCGAGATAGCGGAGCTTCTGCGTCGCGACGTAGCCTTCGGGGTCGGCGGTATTGTGCATGGGGCGGGTGATGCCTTCTTGGTAGGCGCTGATCGAGTGCCGGCAATTGCAGTGGAAGAGGCCGGCGGCGCGTGCTTCGTCGAGGGTTGGGTAGGTGGTCATTCCTCTGTCCTGCTCATGAATTCTCTGACAATACGGATATAGTCAGTCTTTGTTGGATTGGCAGGCAACCTTTCCGCTGCAAAGGCTTGCAGTGATCTTCTGGTCGCCGGGCCTTTCCACAGCCCGAGTTCATCTCCAACATCATCAAGAGAGACAGATTCAACTTTTGCTTGCTTCGGTATCTTTGATTTCTTCTTGGCAAGCTTTTTCGCCTCTTCTGGATATTCTTTTGCCCAAGCCTTCCATTGCTTGTGTGTCCAACCGCGACTAACCCAGTCCTCTGGAATTTCACGGGCAATTACTGCGTAGCCCTCCGAGTTACGCTTTAGCAATGCTCCTTCAGGAACGTCGACATTCAACAGTTTCCCACGACCGCTGTACAACTCTTTCTGCATTTGTGCAGCGGCTTCCCAATTGTCATGAAGCGATATGTTCCATGTGTCATAGTCGGTTTCCCATTTATTCTTCGTCTTTGTTCCTCTAGAAGTAAGCTCATCGGCAGACAACAGAGGTTCTCCATCATTATGTCTCGGAGATGCAACATGCCAGTACCGCCTCCCTGTTTCTGGCGCTGCTGAACCGACTATCTTTGGCTTTACGACAGCATCCCGGATCGCAATATGTTCAAGTTCTTCATCAGAAATCATCCATGGAGCCTTACCCGACGATGTCTGGGGCACAGCAGTGAGAGGTGACTGTGTTTGCTTAGCAACAGCCCCTTCGCCCTTTACCGACCCAAGCGAAAGTACCTTCCCTTCCCACGGTCGGCACAGCGGGCACTCTTTCGGCGCGTCAGACACGATCACAAGGTCGATGTCGTTCGCCGTCAACCGATCCTCGGCACCTTGCACCGCCGCACGCCCACACCCCGTCCTAAGCGCCATCTCCGTGTACGACTCCAGCGTCCACCCGCGCCCTGCCTTGTCGATGAATCCGCGCACCCCGGCGCGCGCGAATCGATCGAGCGCCGACTGTGCTGCCTGCCTCCGTGTCTGTGTCCCGAGCAGGACCTGTGCGCCGGCACGCTCGACGGTAGCGCGCGTGGCCTCGTCGATGACCGTGCGCATGCCGTTGGTGACATAGGTGACGGCGCCGCGGTGTGTCGCGGTCAAGTTCGCCAGCGTCTCGGCCGTCAGAGCTTCGACGGCGCGCAGACCGGCGAGCGGTTCGACCGGCACGACGCCGGGCTTGAGACGCGCGATGTCATCGATGGCGGCCATCCCACCCTGCTCATACGCCTTCGTGATCGCCGTCTCGACGCCGGTGCGTGCCTTGGCCTCGAGGTCTGACAGCAGCAGCTCGCACTCGCGCTTGTACGCTTGGATCTGAAACAGCTTCGCCTCGGCCCAGGCCGGACCGTCGATGCCCTTTGCCAGTCGCTTCGCCATGCGCGCCAGCATCTGGCGCTCGGCCTCGGCGTAGGCGTCGACCATGTCGGCGGCGAGGTGTTCGGCGAGGGCGGGTGAGACGGGCACGTTAGCCAGCTTCTCCAATGAGCGTGCTGTCGTTCGAGTCCAGTCCATCGACCCAGTAGTCATCGCCACGCCGACGCACGACCACGATGTCACAGCCGTTGTTGAGCGTATCGATGACGGCCATACCTACCGCCGTGCATTCGTCGTCGGTGTGGAAGACGCCGTCTCCGCACGGATCGACAGGATCATCCGGCATCACGTCACCTCGTCGCCGACTACGGGGAGCCCACGAACCTCGTGTGCCGTGCGCTTCATCGCCTCTGCGTCTTCCGGCCCGTACGTCTCATCGTAGGGACGCATGAGCGTTGAGTCCTCGAGGAGTTCGTCAGCCGCCCGCTGCAGCGCTCGGTTGAAAAAACTCCTGAGCTCTTCCCTGTCTAGCATCAGTGCACCGCCCCATGCGAGCGCACCACGGTCAGTCGCGATACCGTCTCCGCTTTCTTCGCTTCCTCGGCGGCCTTCTCTGCGGCAGCGTCGAGCTCGGCGGCGTGATCGGGACAGAGGTGCGCCGGTAGCTGCACCTGCGCCACTTGCACCATCACGACCTTGCCGTCTGCGTCCTTGCCCTGTGGTGCGAAGACGGGCGCGTTGACGCCGCGTTCGACAGCGTCGTCATGTGGCACGGCAATGCCACAGATGAAGCAGTGCATGTGGCGTGGCAAGTTGTTGGTCATCGTGTCGCCCCTCCCCTAGTCGATCACGCTACCGGGCCGATGTCCGGCACCGCCATTCCCATCTCGTCGCGGATCAACTTGACCTCGGCTGCAATCTTGTCCTCATCCCAGTCCGGGTGCAAGCGCCGCACCTTGGTATCGGTCGACATCGCACCGGCCTGGGTGGCAGCCGCGACCTCGTCGGCGAGCGCCTTCGGGTCCGGCTTCTCGTCATCGACCCAGACCGTCGAGACACGCGTCGCCTCGTCGAGTTTGCCGGTGCCCCAGACGTTGTGCAGCCGGCGCGCGATCGCAATCGCATCCTCCCACGAGTTGCCGAACGTCGTCTGTCGGTCGAGCGCCTTGCTGATCAGGCCAGCGCGCTGCTCTTTCAAGGTTCCAGCCGCGGCAACCTGGCCGGTGAGCTGGAAGAACGACAGCGGCGTGCGTGTCAGCTTGGCGGCGTCGGCTGTGATCTTGTCGTGGAGTTCGATCAACGCGGCGAGGGAGGCCGGCGGTAGGACGCCGAACTTGGTCTCGGGGTTCTCCGACCACAGGAACACGCCCGGCGCCACCGTCCTGCCCGAGCCGTCGTAGCCCGACGCCGTGTACATCTGGAAGCCGGTCGAGTCGGCGGCGCCGAGTAGATCGATGAACACCTTGTTGCTGGCGTTGGCGAGCGGGATGACGTCCTCGAGTTCTGACTCGCCGTAGCTGTAGCCTTGATCCTTATTGCGGAAGTGCACGGCGGGGATGCCGAGCGGTTTGCCACCGATGCGGCCCGTGTCGGTCCAGGGGATCGGCCACTCCTCGCCCTCTTCGACGTAGTGTTGCCATGTGTTACCAGTTCCTTCGTCTGAGTACTTCTCGATGCGATTCGGGTAGTAGAAATTCGTGCGCCGCGTCTTGATGTTGACTCCGCTGGTAATCGTCCAACGCTTGACCGCGACCACTGGCAGCATACGACGTTCGTCGGAGTAGATGATGTGCATCCCCTGCTGACTGACCGAGTCGTACGCCTTCTCATGCGTCAGCAACGGCATGCCTGATTCGTTATCCCATTCGACCAGTATGTAGGTGTCACCGTCACGCACAGCCGATGTGTGCACCACTCCCTGCTGTGCGTCCATCCGGTTGAACTTCCACCACTCTGCAACCTGATCTGAAAGTGTCTTGTCGGTACCGCAGTCGAAGTTTGCGATCTTCAGTTTCTCAGCCAATGCATCAACTATGATCGGACAGAAGTTGAACGAGAACTCCTGCTCCGATGAGAGCTCAAGATACTTTCGCGTCCGCTTCGTGAGCGCGGTGTCATGTTCTCCTTCGTAGTAGTCGCGGAACATCGCGTACTTGTCGAAGCGTGTGTTCTCCTGCGACTCAAGCCAGGCGAGATATGAGAGCTGCACAACATCGATGCCCTCTGGTTGCGCCTGTGCGAAGGCTGGGAGGATGACGACCATTGCTCTACTCCTTCGGTGCGGTGGCCATCACGGCCGTGCCTTGAATCCGAGCATCACGCTCACGCATACTTTTCCATGCCTGACTTGTACACGTTCGTCGCCAGCTTGGCAAAGGATCCACTGGTCCCGTCGACCATGTCGTCGTGCTTGCCGTTCGGAAACGCGCACATCTCGTCGATGTAGGCTGCATTCCAGCGCCGGCCTTCCCTGTCCTTGATCAGCTTCAGGTTTCCGACCTCTACTTGTGCAGCCACCGGCGTCGCCCGAACGATCTTCGAGCCGGTGACGGTCTCGGCATGAACATCATACCCGGCCAGTTCGCTGACCGTGTTCAGCGCCGACTCCTTGCCACCACTGCCAGGCTCCTGCTCGACCCACACGCTGTAGCGCGGACACGTCGCTGCGTCCTGCTCGGTCGTCTGGCGAATGACTATGTTGCGCTGCGATGGTGACCACTGGCCCCGGACAACGTCGAGCACGTAATAGATGTTTCCGCCGCGACCCATGAGCACTCCGGCCGAGTAGTCGCCGCCGCCTTCGACCGACGCTTTGTCCCAGTAGCGCACCCAGTGCGTGAGGAAGGCTGGCCGCTCCGGTAACACCGTGCCGAAGTCGGGACGCTTGAACAGGTTGCCCCCCGGTGCTACTGGCAGACCTTGGTACTCTCCAGCCCAAACAACAGACTGCACCTCTGCCTCGATCCTGGCCAGCTCCTCGGCGCTGAAACGCAAGGGCGCAAGCGGCTCACCTTCTGGTCGTCCGAGTGGATCGCCTTCGCCTTCTGATGTCGCCGGCAGACGCAGCACCTCCCACTGGTCCGAGTCCTGCGCCAACAGGCGACCGGCCAGATCATCCTCGTGCCAGCGCGTCATCAGCACAACGATCGCACCGCCTTCCCAGATCCGCGTTCGGAACGTCGAGAGATACCAGTCCCAAGTTGAGTCGCGGTAGGTCACGGACTGCGCCTGTTCCCAGCCCTTCACCGGGTCATCGATGATGCCGAGCATCGCGCCTTGCCCGGTAATCGGGCCACCAACACCTGTCGCCAGTAGGCCGCCGCGGTGTCCCTCGAGCTCCCAGTGATCGACGGCGCGGCTGTCGCCCTGCGTCTTGATGCCAGGGAAGACGCCTTGGTATTCGTCGGACTCGACGCACTGCCGAGCATGGCGACTGAGACGGTAAGCATGATCGGCGCCATAGGATGTCAGAATCACCGGATCGTCCGGCCGCTTGCCCATCCAGTACGCCGGCAGACGCACGCTCGAGAGCTCCGACTTGCCGTGCTGTGGTGGCGCGAAGATCATCAGCCGGCGGCACTCGCCAGCAACGACGCGGTCAAGGTGGTGGGCGATCAGCCGGTGTGCTGCCTCGGCACGGTACTGGGGGAAGGTGGCCTTCGTGAAGCCGATCAGGCTGTTGCACGCATGGCGACGACGCAGCTCGGCTGTTGCCGCGACGACCTGCTCGCGTGCCTCAGCCGTCAGCGGCATCGCGCAGGGTGTCCTTGATGATCGCGATCAGGTCTTCGTCAGACAGGTCGGCAAACTGATGCTCGATGCCGACACGCTTGCCGACACGCCCTGCCAGTGTCTCGGTCAGCTCGGTCAACTTCACCGACGCGTCGAGTTGTGTCCTGGCATCGACGGCATCGGCGCCGAGACTCTGCATGAACTTCGCCAACGCCAGGTCACGTGCCTCTTTGATGCGCTCGGCGGCCTTTGCCTTGACCTGCGACGCCGCACCACCGTGGATATAGCAGACAGTTCCGCCCTTGATTGCGGCACGGCGACAACGTTCACCGCTACGAACGGACTTTGCAGTGCATTGGCCCACTATACCTCGGTCTCACCATGGGTCGCCATGTCGCCTACTGTACCGCCGATTCGCGATCCGGGCAAAGGCGGGTCACTGTAAGCGCTCCAGCACACGACGAAGCGCCCCAAGCTGAGCGCTCACGTTGTCCTGTGCGTCTTTAGCAACCTTGGCGCCGAATTCTTGATGAAGTGCTCTCGCTCCACACCAATGCACGAATGCCGACTCCGCCTGCGCCTCGAGACTTTCGATCTCTGACTCGATCCACCGCCGCAGATATTGCACATCATGGTTCCCCGCCGGGCAGCACTCTGGACAGATGTCCTGACCGTCGGCCCACTCGATACCACGCTCTAACCGCTTACCCCCGATGCTGTAGTACTTCGGCCGCCATTGATGCCCCTCGGCGCACTCAAACAGGACTCGCTTGACTTCGCCTCTCATGCCACTCCATCCCTCCTCTGATACCGCACCGCCGCTCGCACGACGGCCTCGATCTTGTCATCGTCCGCGACGTTGTGGAACTTGCCGCCCCAGGCCGACACCCACACCGGCCCCAGCACACGCCGCTCGAAGCAGTAGACGCACTCGAGCTCGCCTCGGTCGGCTGCCCCGAACCCGCCCACCAGCGTCGCGCAGACGTTGAGCTCGCGGCCACAATTGCCACAGACGAAGGTCTCGTCGCAGCGGTCGGAGGGGCAGGCGTGACAGACCGGCTGCTCGGCTCGCCGCAGTGACCTGCTGTGCTGCCGCTCGCGTTCACGGCTCCGCTTGCAGGTCTTGCAGATCGTCGTCAGACCGTCCGGTGAGTCGGTGTCGCGGTAGTAGTGGTCGGTGTCGGCCGGCTGATCGTCGTGGCAGCGACGGCAGGTCTTGGTGGTTGTCATGCCCACCCCTCCGGCCACGTCGCCGGAGTAGGCGGCATGATGTGCTCGAAAACGATCCGATTCACGAGCTCATCTGCGGCACAGCAATTCGCCTTCATGAACATGTCGACGAACTCGAATCCGGTCATGCCGGGGAAGCCCTCCAGCACGCATTCTTCGCGACCGTCGTTCGGGTACCAGATGATCATCTCAAGCGGCTCCCAGAACGTCGAGATGGTTCGCGCCGGATGCATGCGAACCACGTGCTCGCCCTTCTTCAACCCTTGGCACTTCTCGACGCCCATAAAGATCTCATCGACGACGAGGAAGTCCCACCCGAGTCGCCGAGTGACCGTCTTGATGCCGGCGCGATAGGCCTCCGTCGTCATGCTGAAACTCATGTTGCGCATCAATCCTCCTATTAGCTTAGCAGGGACAGTAGGGACAGTAAACCCCCTTTTTCCCCAAAACTCCTCACACGCGCCCGTACGAGACACTTTGGGCGAAAAAGCCGTTTACTGTCCCTACAGGCACGATTCTACTGTCCCTAGCGATGAAGATAGTAACACTCTCATTTGCCGATTCGGCAACGTCCGCTCCATCCTTACTGTCCCTTTACGATTGTAGTAGGCGCTTCTGTCCCTCATTCAGCACCCGATTCCGGTCTGTGTCTCGGCGCCGGTAAGCGCCACTCCGACCCATCCGCGGACCCCGTTGCTACGGTACGGCACCAGTCCTCGCGCGGTCATCCGCTCGCCCCATTCGCGCGCGCCAACCGAGTACCGGACCGAGTAGTGTTTGCGCCACATCTCATACGATGCGCGCAGGTCGGTGTTCGATGTTCGCGCGCCCTCTTCTTGCTCGCAGCACTCATCCCACCAGGACTGCAGCGGGTCCATGCCGATCCGCACTGCCAGTGTCTCCGCGCGCGCTGCTGCCGGCACGTCTAGACCTTGTCTACGCCACTCGTTGTATCCCTCGACCACCCAGGTCAGTATCCCCGAGCCGCACTGCTCCGGGTCGCTCAACAGCTTCTTGATGCGCTTGTCAGGGTGTGCAGGCGGATGGTTGAACGGGAAGATTACGGCTCGGCGCCAGACCGCGTCGTCGTTGTCCGGCATGCGTGGCACGTCGTTGGTGTGCAGCCAGATCTTCGCTGTCGGGATCATGGTCTGGTTGCGCTGGTACTTCTCGTTGGCGACGATCGGGTCACCGCCGGTGAACGCCTTGATCAGCGCGACCGCTAGTGGGATCTTGCGCTGCGTCTCTGCGCTGATCGCAATCCGCACCCCGTCCAGATCCACTAGATCGCCGCGGGTACCGCCGACACGGTCACGCTCGAGCCAGGTCTCGGCCGCGGTCGCATGCACGTAGTCGCCCAGCGTCGCCGCGAGCGCGTCGCAGACGGTCGATTTCACCGAATGCGTCGGTCCGTGCAGGATGAAGAACACCTCCTCGCTCGTGTCTCCGGTCGCACAGTAGCCGCATGCGCGCTTGAAGCCGGCCACGAACTCCTCGTCGTCTCCAAGCGCCGCCGAGACCACACGTTCCCAGAGCTCTGAACGCACCTCGGGATCGTAGTCGGCACGCGTCACCTTGCGTAGCAGATCCTCCGGCCGGTGTGGCCGCAGCTCCCCTGTCCGCAGGTCCAGGGTGCCGTTGCTGCAGTTGAGCAGATGAGCGCCACGATCGAACTGGCTTGGATGCACCGACACGCGCGGATCGCTGCGTGCGTTCTCGAGCGCGTGCCGACGCGAGATCGCCGACATCGACTTCGACGCCCACTTGCCGATCGTCTCTGCTCGTTCGGAGCTTCCCGCCATGGCGGCGGCCTGGAACAGCCCAATCAGAGCTTGGCGCATCAGATCGGCCACTAACAGGACCTCGTCAGGCGACCACTTCACGCCGTCGTAGACGTACCATCGCCCTTCGATGTCGCAGTAGCGCACCATGTGCCCATAGAGACGAATGAAGCGCATGGCGTTGCCGGTGTCGTCGAGCCCCTCGAATGGCATCTCGCCGGTAACTGCCGGCGCCTCGATTGTCTGAGTCTGAACCTCAGCCTGAGGGTTACCCTTAGCCTTAGTGTTTGTAGGATCTGTCTTCTTCTCCCTCGCCACCGCGATATCAGCGATCGTCCCCGGCAGTTCCGGCAACGGCGCGTAACGTGCCACCGACTCGGCGATCTTGCGCACCTGGGC
>Ga0172381_10004624_pt1 | contig 14196 bp, 14 predicted proteins | sample Leawel6488metaG_FD_119754 | JGI IMG/M metagenome (GOLD analysis project Ga0172381, IMG submission 119754) | Leachate microbial communities from a municipal landfill in Southern Ontario, Canada - Leachate well 64-88 metaG | ecosystem: Engineered > Solid waste > Landfill > Unclassified | place... | reverse complement strand
TATTTCTTCTTTATATTTAGAAACTTCGTTTATCTCATCTTGCAACTTTTGTATAACTTCTTCATCCATCAATCTATCGCAACGGCTAAATTCTGGGACTGTATCCAACCTTGCTATCCCTTGAGCTTGCAATTTCTGCACATACCTTTTGCTATCTAACAAATTCCATTCATATTCATCCGCCAAATCTTGCAAAGACAATCCATCATTATCTTTAATGAAATCTATTATATTATCATCTTCATTATTTAAATGGATAGATTTGCCTATATCTGTTATATATATATTCCTTTTAGGTGGACTCCAATCGAGAGTGCCACGTTTTTCAGGGAACAGTCTGAGTATTTGATAAGTTAAATAAGACTGGCAAAGAGACTTGCCACCACCTTCACTACCGCTAATAATGGCACAGGCATACTCTACCAAACCTGATGCTGCGAACCAATATTTGCGATAATCATCCTCATTAACAAAGTGCCCACGCTGTAATGTCATATCACGATCTAAGGCTAATCTAAACCATGCCACATCTGAGGACATATTCTCACGACTGTATACAATGTCATTACAACCTTCAACTGGTATGGCTACAATATCTGGTATCTTGATTTGCATTGCCATCTTAGTCCATCATCTTACTGCCTGACTGTGCAGCAGCTTCCTCTTGTGTCATTTGATTGACCAGAACCGCTTCTTTACGCCCTTCACGCCCTCTTGATATCTTTAATATTTTTATATGTCTACGTAAAAGTGTAGAAATTGAATATACTCTCTCAGGGTCTAATGCATCATCCCTAATTTGATTTACAGCCATAAACACTATTTCCCTATCATTGAGGTCACTGATCTCATCCATTTCATTTTCTTCTGTCCTATGGTACAGTTGATGATAGGCATGGGGAACTTCACTTTTCTCTTTTTCCTCAAGATACTTCTTTACGCTTTCATCCATATCCCCATCGGGCTTATGCCCATTCCCATTATTATTAGCCTTTACTTTATTTTTATTTTCTAATTCAGCCATCTTATACACCTACTAAATAAAACAGCATTGTTATTCCCTGTGCTGCTGCTATCTTATCTAACTTAGATTGTACACCTACTACCATAAAAAGTGTTATAGCAACGCCAGCGGCCAATGCAAAACAAATATATTTCAACATCCTTACAGAATCAGGCAATCCTACTAGGCTACCCAATTTTTCCTCTAACCCAGCAGCCTGCGTAATTATAGCCTCAATATCAGTAGTATCCTTAGATGCTATAGCAAGTGATGATGTTACATTCTTATATTCTGTTGGACTCCATTTTTCCAAATTTGCTGTTGTCCTAGGGGCGGGATAATTCTCGACATATGAGGCAATCTTAACATTTATCCTTGGTTTATTAAATGGATATCCTATATTAAACACATGATCTGGCAGAACAAAATACCATCCGAATGCTTGCTTTGCTGCTTTTATCTTTCCTATCGCCTCTTTGGACAATGCCTTTGCTTTTGCATCATATCCCTTCATATCGGCAGGAGACAATTCTCCCTTATCATCCTTACACCATTTCCAATATGCATCTCCTGCCACAGTATGCATTAAACATAATATATTACCTTCTGACTTTTTCCTTGCTTGTCTTGTTTGCCACCAATCATCCCCTAAATAATATATAACAAACAATACAGGGAATACCAAAAGCCAAACCCAAAGATAAACACCACCAGCATTAGAAGTAAGTATATCCATTTTAAGCGATACTCCCCATAATATTATTGTCAACTTTCTTCATTTTATGCATTAATTCCTTTTGGCAATCTCTTCTACTGACAGCTTCAGAAGTTAGCCATACATCCTTACTACGTTTCTTCGTATGACTACTCTGCAATTCAATTCCCAATTCAGCTTGTGGTTTTTTGATTATTAAATAATCACATATCTTATTTAGAAACTCAAGTGCTTTTCTATGGGTAACAGACCATCTATAAACATTCCTTGCCTGTTTACCATCATTAGATTTACATCTACCACTTATATGTACACATCCACTAAATAATGATTGCATATATTCTACTAATAACCTAACCTCTTGTGTTACAGTACACCTAACATAATGATCTATGCTCTTATACTTACCGTGCTTTTCTCGTTTTGATATGTTGACACAACCCTCAGCATCAAAAACACCAGCCACATATGAATTTATTACAGATTCATCTTGTTTAGGTATCAATAATGCTTGAGGCATTTGTTGTTTTTTTAACTTATGCATTATCTTCCCCATATTTATCTCAGCCCTCTTGGCATTCTCAGATAGATAATAATATCCATCTCTTTTAACTTTACTCAACATTCTTAACTGATGATACTCTATCGCAATCTGAGCCTGCTCTTTTTTAACTATAAGATAGGGGGCAATTGCTTCTAAGAATACCCTTGTTGCCACTACCGAAAAGCGCAATCTACATATATAATCATTCTCTCGTCTATTACGTTTTTGAATTACAACATATCCACCAAAGTATGATTTGATTAAATCTAATATTCCTCGTGATTTCTGTGTAATTGAAGCAGTGATACCATATCTATGCCCATTTTTAGAAGAACGAATAGCCGTAATACACCCCTCACCATCAAAGAACCCTGCAATATAAGCTAACAATTCCTTAGTTATTGGTTCACCCTTATCATTAACTATCGGCACATCCATGCCCGTTTCCATGCTCTTTTATTCTCCTTCTTATAAAAAGTGTACAGTTTCAATATTTGGTGTTGTTGTAGACTGTATTGGAATATTTTTCTCTGGCAATTTATGCCTTATCCTCTGCATCGCTTGGCCTATATCCTTTGTTTCATCAAGTATAACTGCTTTCAATTTCCTTGATGCCATTGCTTGATTTTTAGTACTTAGTGGGATTATTTTATATCTTGTAGCACCTTTTAATAACTCACAAGCCTTAGAATTAGCCTCATCCTCAGTTGCAAACCAACCAAGAATACCATATTTACCTGCTATACTGTATTTAACCCACCAATAAATATTGAACGGATTACCGTGATGATACCGTTCCATTTAATTACCTGCCTGTCTATCTGCCTCCAATGTCATTAACAAATGATTAGTATAAGAAGTTATCCTAACATTTCTTTCTTCAACATTATTTATTTTGGTTTCATATCCTGCAATAATATCCTTTAATCTATTTTCCTCTTGGATAGACTCATAGAGCATTACAGAACTTACTATTGATATTACAGAAAGAACCATAATAACGACAAAGACAATAACTTTAGATTTCAAAATACCCTCCTCATATGTGGTTTCATCGTCCTTTTATTCACTTATATGTATTATAGGTTGAATACAACGGCATTGTCTACTTTTTTAATTAAATACGATTAGCGATTAGCTATAATCATTATAATTACGATGCCAACAGCAATCAATATAGCCATCGAGATAAATACATCACTCTTCTCACTAGCTGTCATACCTGTATCAGTTGCAGTTTGGAGCATATGTCTCACATAGAATGCAACAATAAGAAATATAATGGCAATAATCATAAACATTAACATGGCATAATTAGCAATTACGGGTGATTGAGCAGGAAATGAATCAAGATAATCATAATAAACCACATCAGAATCGGGTGCTAAATCATTTTCATATACCACACCCAATGGGCTAGAATGAATCTGTGCAGAGTTTAACTTATCCGAATGGGCAGTAACTAGTGGGAAAAACGTCACATCCCAAGTAGCCAAAGCATTATCATAGAATTTCCACGAAATGTCTCCGGGTAATCCATCACTAAAGAAACACTTCAAGTCTCCATTAGCATTATTCCAGATACTTACAGTGGCATGGATATAGGAATTAGGTGATATGACTGTAGCAGCGGGTGCAATCGCCCAAAATCCACCCGGAGCACTTTGCCTGTGAGAAATATCATTCCCCGGCACAAAGTTAGTGATTACATTCATTACCAAACCCCAAGGAACTGTACTGCACAAGCTGTCACCAAACGCGGCAGTGTTTATAATTGTCTCATAAGGTTGCCACGCTCCCGCTGTGTATCTCATTGCCCCAACTTCAGGGAACAGGGCAGGTGGAACTACACTTTCTATGGTTACATGGATAATACCATTAGCAGGTAAGGCATCAATACAAGCTGCTACCGTAGCATTTCCTGCAACTAAGTCTGCATTTTCAAAGTCAGCATCTTGAAGCCATGTACCATTAGTCTGATTAGAGGCTGTAGCTCCCCAGACTTGTGTTGGGCCAACTGTATGACCATAAGCTATATAAGGAATACCGCCATAGGCAGTTATTGTAGGCAATACATATACATCTGTAATCGAAGGTATATAGACTTCCTGTGTTGTACCCCAAGTAATTGTTCCACTTGAATTTGGAGTGCCACGCCTGTAACTTACTCCATTCTGGATTCCATCGTTGGCAACCCAGACCGTGTGAAGATACGTACCATCCCAAAATAGAGAAAACTCATCCGCATCAAGCACATCACAAACAAAAGTTCTGGACAGCCAATTTATACCATCGGAACTTGATCTGTAATAAATATGGGAGTTATTAGCAGCATCATACCCCATAAAAAACGCCCAAGCCCTACCGCTGCCATAAAATGTACTCCGCTGAAAGGTTCTACTAACTGATTGGTCAGCCATGTTTGACGATACATCTTCCATTGGAAGTGCATGTAACGCCAAGACAGCATATGGCAAAGCAAGGATAATTAAGGATATCAGTGCAAGCCATAATGCAAGTCGCTTTTTCATCTCATCGTATGTAGTGTGGTTTCCCTTTTATATTTCTTTAACTTGCGTTTACAAGGACAGGACTTACGCTCTCTGCCTTCTGGCAAACTCAATGTCTTTATTACTTCTTGCTCACCATCTTCCAGATACTTTTCCTCGTCAGACAACACTTCAAGCAACTTAGTAAGCTCACCAACATGTACTCTTTCCTCATCCGCAATAGATTTCAATACCTTACGTGCTTTCATATTCTTGGTACTGTTTACTTGAGACATATAGGTAGATATTGCATCCTGTTCTTTCTGGATGTCTAAGCGTATTCCGTTAATTAGTTCTGTTTTGTTTTTCATCTCAACCCCTCCAATGACCACACGAAATCAGTTGCCTGCCACATTTAGGACACCTCTCCACATCACATCCCAACTTATGCAAATGACCTTTCTTATTTATAATTCCGCAATCATGGCAACGAGCATTATGGTCATAATAAGAAGTATTCCTATTATACCTTCTACCACCAATTAACAATGTTCTTGGATTACTGACTCTGCGTTTCGCCACTTTTTTCTTTTTACCAAATCCAAACATTATCTTACTCCTATCGCATTGTACCTAAACTTTTACTTTCATTTACTCTACCATGTCGTTTATGTTTATGTCTACTATTTTTAGCATTTATTCCACTCATATCAGGAACTTTATGTCTTAAATATCTTTCAAAGAATGAAGCCTTGTTATGAGCGTTCTTATATTTCTCTCCATCTGCCATCTGACACCTTTCATTGTACTCATGTGCTAGAATATAAGGGCGTTCCTTTGCACTTACTTCATCGGAAATCCATATCTCATTATCTGGGATGAAATCGTATACCTTATCGTGTCCGCCTTCAGTAAAATCAATATGGCAGTCACTTCTTACCTTTTCCCCGTTGACTAAGTAGACACTCACACCCTCAATATCTTCTAGCTTTTTTACCTTGTATTCTTCGTGCTCACCTTTATTACGCATGTTCCATTCAAGTTCATCTGCTTCAATAAGAGCATCTTTATAACTTCTTCCAGACCTCATTAATTCCCATTCTTTAATCATATGTGGAATATAGTACTTATATTCGTTTTGCCCATAATCACGATCAAGCCATAGTTCCCTCACTGGAATCATCTTAGGAAAACGATAATGCTGACCAAAATTAGTAAACTGTGTATTAATATTCTTACGAATATATGAACCATCGACTATATAAATATCAAATTTATCAATCTTTTTATAATGTTCTATATATGGTTTTTTCAATTCCTTCCAACTCCAACTATTACAGCATTAGACTTATGTGTTTTATTCCATTCCCTACATACATCATGAGCAAAGTCCCAAGCCTCTTTTAACGAACTTACTGTTTTATACCTATAAATTCTCTTGGGTTTATAGGTATGATTATCAATAAGTAGTATTATTCTATATTGAGCCATTTTAAATCCCCCAATCACTAGGTTTTTTCCTTTGTGGCCTTAATCTCCTAATTTCATTAGCCCTTTCTTCCATCTCTGTATAGTAATCCTTTTTCTCTATTGGTTTATCTTCCACTTTCATCTTTAATAACCATAAAGGTGCAGTCCAAAACACTAATGCCAGTAATAAACAAAGCCATCCAAAAGCCCACGTCATGACACCCGAATCTGGATCGCCCGAATAAACCCTAGTAAAATTATAAACCCCAAGAACAAGCCACCCTATTCCTGTAATGAAACATAACATCGAATGCCTAAATACAAAAGTAAGTATGGAAAATAATGCTGATAAACCTATTAGAAAATATACCGAATAAATATCTGTCATAGATTTATTGTACCCCAATATTGATTTACATGTCTATTTATTTTGCGTTTTCGGTTCTACTACCAATAGTATCCTTTTGTATATGAAAATCACCTGAAACAAGATAGATTTCTGAAGGATAATTATCATCGCTGTCATTGCCCAATCTTTGAATAGAACAAAGCAATACCGATGATACTGTTTTACCTGTACCATCTATTGATGAAATAACACTAACCCTTTGATGCTTATTCGCAACAACCGGAGATGCAACGAAACGCTTTGTCACAGATGATGCTACAGGGAAATTACCATCTATATTTGCCCATGAATAGGAGAAATACCATGTAGAATTACCTGCGCTATTATCAGGATATGCAACATGAATATGGAATTCTATATTAGACCCTTCTTTGTATGAATGTGGTAATTGTGCTGTAAAATAAAGCACATTTACTTGCGTTGGACTAAAGGCTGGTACTTGTGACTGTAAATAATCTCTCCACACAGGAGCATTGGCAGCAGGAGTTTTTGCATTTGCCATTGCTATAGATACATCATCCCATGCATATGTATACAGATTAGATGTATAAGTTGAATTAAAATAATGAGTAGGATTCCCTACATAATATGTACTATTTGCACAAGGTGTAAGATTACCATAGCAATTTACGTATGCTTTATTCCCTATGGTAGTACACGATGAACATGATGTGTAAAATATAAGTGCAACACAAACTAACAAGATGAGCGATTTACGCATCTATTCAATGTCCTCGCTCTTAATATGGTTAGTTTTTCCCTTTTACAAAACCAGACATAATCACAATAATTATAATCGCCGCCAACCCAATCAACGGCAAGTAATTACTAGACATATCAATAATCATTTGATTCCAACCAGTAGTATTACTACTAGTAACTACACCCATTGTTATCGAAATGCCTATAATCGCAACGATAATAAGAGCAACTATGCCTATTCCTCTCTGTATTGCACCCATATATTTTCTCCTTTATATTAGTATTGAGAGAAGAACCTAAAGGATTCTATACCAATAAGCTCTCCTCTCCCGCTTGATACGCTTACCCACCTATACGGAACATCTTAGTCCCACATTTAGGGCATTCACCCTTGGTCGCCTTTCTGCCATTTGACATTTTGACAGCCTTGCCATTTTTGATTTCCCTCTTAGTTTTGCATTTTACACAATAACCTTCCATTAATTTATGTTCTCCTTTGTTTTATTTATTTTAGACCTGCTTTTCTAAACTTCTTATAATAATTCAGGTCTTCCCTCAAATGATCGCCAACAATTTTTCCTACATTAGTCATACTACGACCAACATGATTCCTGTGTTCCCACTCTACGTTCATACCATAAGTAAAGTCTTTAATATCAACTTTATCCAAGTTGATACGTAATTTCTTAGCTACACGCTGAGATTGCGCTTGAGTTATCCTCATAACGTATTTACTCTATCACGATTTATATCTATGTGTCAATTTATTTCTTATACTTATCTGAACGTACCAATAGATGTATCATTAGTTGGAGCAGATGTATGCTTATGCCTTTGAGCTTTAGGTTTATTATATACTTCATCAAAATGTAATATTGGTTTAGTTTTATCCGAACCTCTAAAGGCACTAATATTAACTACTCCCATAGTTCTCTTTATATGGTCTGGTATATCTCCACCGAAAAGAACCTTAGCTGATTCATAAGCAGAGCGTATTCCTTCTTTATATTCAACTTCAGGAATTGGTGTACGAGATACATGCATATCTTTCTGACCATATGGTGGATACCAAAGCCTCCATGCCCAACCTTGTTTCCAAGCTATAGAAGCTTGTAATTGTTCATTAGTTAAGAACTTATCTCCATGCTTAGTTTTTATCCATATACCTGTTGTTGTTTTCCCGTACATGGGTATACCTTTTTCTGTAGTCGGCCTTTCAGTTGGAAATTTCTCTGTTGGAATTCTTTCTGATGGCAACTTTTCTCCACTAGGCTTTTCTGTTGGTATCCTCTCTACACCACCTCTTTCTATTATAGGTGTTTCTTTAACTTTCTGTTCCCTTGTGCTAATAATAGATTCTGTACTACTTATTTTCCTTTCAGATATTGGCTTTTCAGTTGTAACAGGTTCTACAATAACCTGCTTTTCCTTCGTTATAATAGATGGAGTAATTTCTACAGACAATATTTCTGGCTGTTTTAATGACAGGGATTCTTCTCCAACAATACTTGGTTTCCCTTTACCATATTTTTCAGGAGCTTGACGATAACCAATTTCTCTTTCATATCTTTCGACAACATCAGCAGCTTCAACTAGAATACTTGGCTCTTCTTTAACTTTCAATTTTTCTTCAGATTTAATCACACCTTCTTTCACTTTAGATTTTTTAGCCTGTATTCTCTCCAATCTAGCTACCTCAGCTTCTATAACATCAAATGGTGCTTTACCTTTGAATGTTTCTCTAAATTCTGTTACAGATATATCACCTTTAGCCACACGCTCTTTCAAACCCGGATTATCTTTGAAAACTTGTGCCATATCCCCAAGCAACTGATTCCTTAAAATTCTCTTGGCAGCAGCCTCTTCCTGTATAAATGAATATTCATAATCAGCATCTTTCTTAGCTCTTTCACGTTTATACGATTCACGAGCTTCAGTACCTAATTGCTGATTCTTCTTGATATCTTTCACATATTGCTCAAAATTCCTTCTCGTACCATCTATATATTCCTTAGACCTATTATGCCAATCTTTTAATGTTAATAATTCTCCTTCTATTTCTAATTTAACTGCACTTATCCCACGCTCTTTAAGATACTTTATATTAAGATAAGCGTCCTCTAACTTCCTTAAAGTCTCATTATATCTAGCATAAGCTTCATTAGATAAATAATCCTTTAGATATTGTGTAGCACCCCTAGCATCACTTAATTGTTTGCCTATATTTTCGATACTATTGTTAATCAATTCTCTTGACTTAATATATTGACTTGAACTTGTTAGCTTATCGCCAATATTCTTTATTCCACCTGAAATATTGTTAATTGCCAAATTAACCTTATCTATATTTTGCTGTATTGCCTGCCTACCCCTCTCCACAACCCTACCACTAGCTATCAATATATCATTAAAAATCTTGGACAATGCTTCATTAATTGCAACTGTCTTTTGTATGATAGGCTCTATATTAATGTTTGCCCTTATATCGCTGATACTTTCTTGTAAACTATTAAGCAAAACACCCAAATTATCACTCATTTCATTCAGCCTATTGCGTGTATTCTCAATAACAATGTTGTTTTTAATTACATTCGATAACTCGTCTATTGTCCTAATCTTGTCTTTGATAAATACTTGAGTGTTGTTAATTGCGTTAATTGCTTTTATCCTATTTGCATCTGTAGCATCCCTTAAATATTCTCTAGTTAATTGCGTTATTTGCCCCATTTGTATGTTTATTCTATCAATAGCATCAGACATAGGCTTTATTGATTTGCCATAAATATCAATAGCAATACCTACTGACTTTTCTTTAATAGCCATCAAATCACTATTAACCTTACTATTTAATTCTTTGGCATCGCTTACAATTTTGATAACTGACGGCCTTATGCTATCAATTGTATCATCAGTTATATTGCTTATAATATCCTTCGCATTGCCTAATTTCTCTCTAACACTATCTATGCTGTTTTCAATAGCAACTCTTGCTAGATTATCAATTGCTGTACCTAATGAACCAAATTGAGCTTTATAATCATTCAATTTTTTGTTTACTTTATCAATTTCATTCTGCAACTTGATTTTAGATACATCTAGCCCAGTACGCCCTATTTCACTTAAATCCTTAGTTATCAAATTAAAATCATTTACAATCTCATTATATCTACCAACAATATTACGATAGCTTTCCTCATCAAATCTAATCAATTTTTGGGATAGTAAATCTGTCATTGAGGCAATGTTAGATGAAACGGATAATATTCCACTACCTAACTTATCACGATTCTGTTCAAAATCAATAACATCAGCAACTTTATCCTTAAAATCTTCTAGTTTATTCCTTGCATTTTCTATTAATTCCCCCATCCGTGAATATACAGAATAATCCAAGAGCGACTTGGCTTCATCCAATGTACGATTAAAATTATCAATCTGATTACTCAATTTATCTATTGATAAAAGTACTGCATTCTTTGAACTACCCCAAGTAGTAGCAGTTTGACTAGATATATTACGTGATAAAGTATTTATGTTAGTTTTGATTAACTGGTAATCTGCTAACAGTTTATTATAAGCAGTTTCAGCAATCTTACCTACTGGTTCTAGTATAGGCTCAACAACCCGGACTAAACTATCTAAAGATGAAAACAAATTAGATTTCTGTGTATCAATAAATTCAGATGATATGCCATCAATCTTATCCTTTAAAGATGATAACTCTTCTTTCATATTGGATAGCCTTTCAGCATACCTATCTTTTAAACCACTGCCGATGATTGACGCAACTGATTCAATATATTGAGTAGCATCATTTATCCTTGCATTTATGCCATCTATATCACTCTTAACACGACTCTGTGCTGTTCCCCATGTTTGCATAGTCTGATTTCTTATATTATCAGCTATCTTGCTTATCTCTTTATTAATTTCTGATACACTAGTATTTACTTTAGTTATTATAGGCTTGATTCCCGCCGATAAATCCTCAACGCTAATTCGCACCGCAAATTTAGCCAAGTCTTTTACTACTTGATAATTAGCTCCTATTATATTAAATACCTTCTTCAACTCTGTAAGAGCATTATTAGCCTTATCCCAAGCCTTTATAACAATAGCTTCATATAAATCGTTAGCATGAATCAATCCCTGATTAATCTTATCTGCAACATCCCTAAATGTGTAAAACTCCTCATGGTATCCTATTAATAAAGATTTGAAATCTTGATCTAATACTTCCAACGTATTATTAATACGACCAGCTACACGTTGAGCATCTAAAGTAACAGGCTCTACTCCTTTAGCCATTATATCTGATATCTCAGTAATTCTATCTCGTAGATAATTCATGCGCCAGTTAGCGTTATCTATCACATCAGCTAATTTGGATTGTACCCGATACGGCATCTGCTCGGTATATAAATAAAATCCTGTCTTGGGTTGTGCCACATCAATAAAAGCTTGAAACTCATCTCTTGCCATTAATCCATCTTTTGCCCTTTGCGCAGCTTTTGCTAATTCTGGTATATTTAATGCCTTATCTAACAATGTATTAACTTTTATTCTACGTTCAAAAGACATTATGCCTTCTAACGGCATTTGGCCTGTTTGAATTGTTGTTAAACCACCTTCTTTTGTAGATACAATGCCAAGTCCTTTAGCTTGCTCACGTAGATACTCTGCATCAATCTTGGGTGACTCTATTATTTTATCCCTATAATTTCGATAAGAACTTACTGCACTTTGTACAGCACGTTCTAATCTTTCCCCTTCTAATGCAAGACGGTCTTTTTCATGCATACCTTCAGCTAAAGACTTACGCATTATAGCCTCAAATTCCTTATCACCCATTATCCCTTCAGCAGCTTGCCTTATTTTCTTAATTGGTACACCTGAATCACGCATGATATCAGCAGTAGACCAAAAATCAGTTTTATCAGCAGTTGCCATATTAGGCAAGTAATCTGTTACTACCCCTAATGCTATTTTATCCTTTAAATCTATATATGATTTTGTATATTTATCAATTAAATCTTTTGATGCTTCAACTCCAAATAACGCTTTGACAGATTCCCTTATATATCCTTGATATTCAGGAATAGATAAATCTCCTGTAATAGAATATGCTAATTTCCGAACTAATTCTGGATTTTTATCTATTAAGCCTAGCACTAACTTATTTAAAGAGTTAGCAGATTCCTCTGGAAATATAGACTCTGGTATCTTTCCTTCTCTATAGTCCTTTAATGCCTCTGACCAATTTGTATATTCATATGGTTGTTCTATTATAGCCTCTTCTTTAATTTTTTCTACTTTGGGAGATGTTTCTATAGAAGGTGTAGATACTTTAGTTTCTGTCTTCAACACTTGTTCAAAAGGTATACCTTCTTTATCCGAAAAGATATATCCATCTTTATTAATAATATTAGCACCTTCTGCTACCGCTTCTGTTCTTTCATCTATTCTAAAAGGAAATCCTTCAGGAGCAATTGGTTCTTCTACCTTACGTATCCCTGATTCTATCGCTTCAGAAACTTTACCAATTTCTCTTTCTGTTTCAATATTTATATCACCACCACGTTCCTTAACTCTAGTTTCCGCTTTCTTTTCTGCTTCTGCTACAATTTTTTCAGCATTAGTTATAACGAATTCAGGTGATGGTAATTTACCATTCAAATCAGGCTTCAAAATAGACATGATAGCCATCTGCAATTTTGGATGCATTGGGGATTTTTGCAAAGAATTCCATATTTCCCTTCGCTGTTTGGCTATCTCTCCTAATTGTTCACGAGCTAATTCCTTACCGCTTAATACTCGTTTACTAAAATCAGCATCTCTATTAGCCAATAATGTTTTCATTATAGGACTTTTATTTACTTTAAACTGATTAATATCAAGACTAGATGGCAAATTCCAATCAGGACGTAATTCTTTTGCCTTTGCCGTAGTAGCAGAAAGAATATCATAAGCTTCAGGACTTAAAGTAAAATTAGGAGGCAAACCATCAAAATATTTGACTTGTTGTTGAATAACGCCATCCTTTTCATCAAAATACATCAGAGCAGAACGCTTAACTTTCCCTTCATTATCAAACCATAACTTTATAGCATTATCTATTTCACCAATCTTCAATTGTGGCAAGGCATCACTATTAACTAATCCTAAATATACCCTGTTTCCTTCAAAGCTATGATTATTCCGCATTCCCCTATTCAAACCTACATAATGTGTGTCAACTAATGGGACATCAAAGCCAATCTCTTCTTTTACTTCTTTAACCCAATTTTGTTCAAAGGTAGGTATACTAGGCTCTACTCCACCACCAATGGATGAATACATACCATCAGGTTCATATTGCTTTCCTGCTGTTCTAGTACGAGTTAGGATAACACCACCATCTTGAGTTACGACTAAGCCACCAGTAGCTTCCCTTTTCTTACCATCAATATCAATCTTTGCCCCTCTTATAGCAGGCTCACGTTGTCTGAAATTGTCAATAACTTCTAATCCTCTATTTATACCTTCAGTAGCAACATGAGATTCTACATCCCACCATTTCATTGGTGCAGGATATGTTTGCAAAGCAGACAAGCTATATTTACTTGGAGATGTAACTGATTCCAATAATTCAGCAGAACGCCTTTTTCCACCTGATAATATCTGCCTTAAATCCATCCCATAAGAAGCTAAATTCATTAACTGTAATTGCCCATATGAAGGAGGCTTTACCCCATCTTCGATAGCCTCTTTTGTCATAAGGAATACCCAAGTTATAGGATCGCCTTCCCTTAACTTATATTCAGGAGTTTTTATATTATTTTTATACCAAGATGTTGCCTCTTCTTCATTTTTACCAACATATCT
>Ga0172381_10004622_pt1 | contig 14198 bp, 13 predicted proteins | sample Leawel6488metaG_FD_119754 | JGI IMG/M metagenome (GOLD analysis project Ga0172381, IMG submission 119754) | Leachate microbial communities from a municipal landfill in Southern Ontario, Canada - Leachate well 64-88 metaG | ecosystem: Engineered > Solid waste > Landfill > Unclassified | place... | reverse complement strand
GCGTTCAAGCGTCTGCTAACGTGCAGCGAGTGTGGTTGGCATCTTTCTACCTACAAATCAAAGAACATCAACTATGTGCGCTGCCACAACTGCAAGGCGGTACACGTAAAGGAAGAAACACTACTAAAACAAGCTGGTAAGATTTTTGCAAAATTGACCATTCCTGCGGACGTGGTTGAAGACCTCAAAACTAAGCTGTCTGCAATCCATGAAGATGAACAGGACTTCTACGAGCAGAATGTAAAACGTATCAATGCTTCACTCAAAAAAATCCGTGAACGCAAGAAGGTCATGTACGAAGACAGGCTGGACGGGCGTATTACAACGAATGAGTACGACAAAATGATTGAGGAATACAAGCAGCAGGAAGCCGACCTTGTAGAAGAATTGAAGTCGCATCAAGAAGCTGATGAAGCCTTCCTTATATCGTGTTCTTACCTACTGGAACTGGCAAAACGTGCAGAAGAACTTTTCACACGTTCGCAACCCGACCAAAAGAACAGATTGCTCCGATTTGTATTTGCTAACGCATCTGTGAAGGGCGAAAAGCTCGACTACAAGCTAAAAACCCCGTTTGAAGGGATAGCACATTGTAACGAAACTAAAGATTGGCTCCCCGGGCTAGATTCGAACTAGCAACCAATCGGTTAACAGCCGATTGCTCTACCATTGAGCTACCGGGGAATACGAAGGAGTGGAATAAAGAGCAGCGCGCCCACATGGATTGGGCAGGGCAATTATAAGCAATGTCTTGCTTCCGTGCAGCAAAATCTATAGCAATCCTCTCTGTGTCTTACATCACGACTATCGAACGAAATACCGCTGTGTGTTGCTTTGGTGCGGTATTATGCACATCTATGCGCATTCTATTCTTCCTCTCCGCAGCAGCCCTTGCGGGCTGCGCGGCCGTGGCGCCTCCGGCGCAGCCGGATGCCGGGGGAGCTCTGCCGCCGTCTGCGGTATCCGAACCCGAGCAGGAAAATGGACCCCCGGAGCAGGTTCCTGCGGAACTCTCCATCGAATATTTCGCCGGCATGCGCCTGCAGGGCACGGGTCTTACGCTTGGCACCGTACTGGAAGACAATACGGCGTATACGCGGTACACGATTTCGTACCTGAGCAACGGACTCACGATCAGCGGAATTATGAATATCCCCAAAGGAGAGGGACCTTTTCCTCTTGTACTCCTGAATCACGGATACATAGACCCCGCCGTGTACACCAACGGGCGCGGCCTCCGGCGCGAGCAGGACTATCTGGCGCGTCAGGGCTTTGCCGTGCTGCACAGCGATTACCGCGGGCACGCCGCATCGGACCCAAGTCCGGATGAACGGCAGATCTACGATGCAGGCCTGGAATACAGCATGGATGTCGTCAACGCCGTTCACGCCGTGCGCGCAGCGGATCTGCCGCGCGTGGATGCGCGCCGCATCGGCATGCTGGGGCATTCCATGGGCGGCGGCATCGGACTCAATATCGCCGTAGCACACCCGAATCTGGTGCACGCACTGGTGCTCTACGCGCCTGTACACGCCGATGCGTGGCAAAACTTTATGCGCTGGCGCGACATGCGCGAAGAGGGAGACCGCACGCGGGAAGCCATGGGCGCGCGCGCAGAGAATCCGGAAGCCTGGGATGCGCTCTCGTCGCTCACGTTCCTGGACCGCATACAGACCCCTGTAGCGCTCTTCCATGGCACAAACGACGCCGATGTTCCTGTAGAGTGGTCGAATGATTTGGCAACGGAACTCGAAAGGCGCGGCAAAAATGTGACGTATACACGATACGAAAATGAGGCGCATGAATTCATTCCCCGGTGGAATGCTTTCATGGAACGCAGCACGCAGTTCTTCCGAGAGCACCTCACAGAGCAGCCATCGATCGAACAGTTCTCCCCTCTCCTGCCCCGCGCGGATGAACGCGTGACGAAGAAGCCTTTTGGCATCTTCATCACGCCGGACGATTCCCCCGTGCAACCGGAACGGTTCCGCGGATACCACACCGGCGCAGACTACGAGCTGCTGCCGGATGAGGCGGCGCGCGACCTTACGGTGCGCGCCGTGTGTGACGGTACCGTAGTACTGGCACAGCATGTGAACGGATACGGCGGCGTGGTGGTGCAACGGTGCACGCACCGTGGCGAACCGATTACAGCTCTCTACGGTCATCTTGCACTAACATCTGTACAAGCTATACCGGGGACGGAGTTGCAGGCGGGCGATGCCATCGGATCGCTCGGTGAGGGGTACGGGGCGGAAACCGACGGCGAACGGACCCACCTGCATCTGGCGTTCCACCGTGGCAGCACAGTGGAACTGCGCGGTTACGTGCAGGACGCAGCAACGCTGGATGCGTGGATCGATCCGGCAATTCTTTTGCGCTGATCACCGGAATTGACAGTTCATTATAACGATGTATCCTTATGCCGTGCAGCATTCTTGCCTAAAGTCCACCAAGGCGAAAAAGACCTCCCATACAGGGAAGGGCGGCTGCTGATATTCCGATACCTGCGGACTATGCACCTCCTTCCCCGGAGGTCTTTTTGTATATTTTCCCTTCTATGCCCATGCAAACCATATCGACGCACGACTGCGACACGGCGTACTCCGGAACTGCGGCACCCGGATGTACGCCGGATGCGTCGTACGACAGAGTCGTCTGGAACGACGAGCAGTCGGTGCACACACATCCGCATTCCCTGGCTGCGCTGGTCCGGGACGGCATCGATGCCATGCGGCAATCCTGCCGTTCGCGACTCGTCCTGCGCACCACGGCATGTTGCCCTCTTCCTCTGGATAGGCTGGAGCCTCTGCTGTGCCCCGGCGAATCACTGGAAATTGCGCACCGTCCCTGCAATGGAGGAAACCGCAGACATCTCACCGTGGGAATCAATGCCGCAATACGGAGTGTTGCCCCGCATGCGATCGGCACAATGCAGGATTCCGTGCGTGCGCACATTGGGCGCCTTGCGTCGCAGATAGCATCCCCCACCGCCTTTACGCGGCACGCACTCGCGGAGCTGGACATAGTCGCCAGACAGGGCATGCACTTTGATACGCACGGGAACACTCGTGACCTTCTGGCGCTCTGGCAGGCTCCGTTTGGATGGTCCGAGGGGCAGTGCCGGCAGTACGCTCTTTCCGAGCGTCCCGATGAGCGCATATTCATTCTGCGCGATACACAGAGGCGCGCAATCTCCGGTGTCCTCGTGTCGCAGGGCGAGAGCACGGAATGGGCTACCGTCCCGGACGAACAGGGTAAAGGGCACATTGTTCCCCTGCTCATCTACGCCAACAGCGTGATGCTGGCGGAACACCCGTCGCAGGACGTGTATGCGGAGCTTCGATGGAACCGCTCCGTATCCCCCGCGCTTAAGAGCGGGTTTTGTATCCCGCGGCAGGAGTACCGCAACTGGCTGCTCACCAATCACGTGACCATCGGCGATGCACCCCATACGGATGCGCCTGATCCGTGGAATACCGGCAGGGGGAAGCTGGGCGACGGTACAGCAGGTGCCATGCTGCGCTCATTCGTGGTGGGGCATATGGAACGAGAGCGCTTCACCGACGAAATCCTGGATGCCTACCTCCATTTCCCCCGCTAAACCATGTTCTACCCCGAATGCCTCACTGCCATGGATGTGTTCCCCCTCTTTGGGAACCAGCTCCAGGGCGATCCATACTCCGTATCCTTTGCAACAGGCACGAGCCTGCAGCAACATGTGAACATCACGGACCAAAGAACGCTGCAAGCATATCTGGAAAACCGCTATGGGAAGGGCTCTTGGGGAATTTCCGGCTACGGAGAGTTCCGCGAGCCGCTCCTGCGGCACCTGCCGCAGATGCGCAGAAACAAGCGGTATATCCATGCCGGTCTGGATATCATCGTTCCACTCGGGTACACGCTCTATGCACCCATAGATGCAATTGTGCACGCGTGCGGATATGAGCCGGGTGACGGCAATTACGGCGGATACGTGCTGCTCCGGCATGGAGGTGATTTTGAGACGTTCTTCAGTTTCTACGGTCATCTGGATACCGGCAACCTGCCACGCCAGGACTGTATACTGCACAGGGGCGACGCCTTTGCATGCATCGGGGATTTCCACTGCAACGGCAATTGGTTTCACCACACGCACCTGCAGATTCTCACGCAGCGCGCAGTGGCAGAAGAACGCATGCTGCAGGGCTACGTGACACCATGCGATCTACCGAACATGGACGCGCTCTTTCCCTCTCCCCTCCCCTTCTTTCGGGCACGCCAGGGTGAACCTACCCTACGTCCAGCAATGCAAGCACCTGCTCTCGGTCGATGACAGCCAGGAACGTTCCCAGCCGCGGACCCGTATCTTTGCCGATGAGTAGATTGTACGCATCCGCAAAGAACGCGCGCTGGCATTTCCTGTTCTCTGCATCGTCCCGTGATTCATCTTTGGGAATCCGATACGTCAGCGCTTCCAGCTCCTGCAGGCTGAGCCCGGGATGTGCAAGGAGCTCCTGCCGAAGCGCACTGATCTGTGCCTTCGCATCGGCGCTCATGGCTTCTGCGTACGCGGCATTCACGCCGGGCAGCAGGCGTATTGCCTGCTCCGGGTTGTACTCCTCGATCCAGTGCCGCGCGCGCGGCAGTCTGGCGCGGATGGACTGCGGGGAATATTGCAGTTCCATGCGCCCGAGCACGTCCTGCAGTCGCTCTTCGTCCCACTGCACAATCTGACCCAATGATGCCGCCAAGCGGAACGGAATCGCCTGCGTCTGTTCCGACGCAGGATCGCCTCCGCAACTCAGGCGCACAGATGTCTGCGCCGGTGCGGGGAGCGAGGCATACCCTGCAACATCGCGGTCGAACTCCGCGTACTGCCGCAGCGTTTCGGAATCGAACGCCAGCTCGAATTTTTGGCCGGGATGCCTGCGCAGGTAAAGCCATGTAAGTAGAGACGGTTCAAAGAGCCGGAGCAACTGCGCCGGAGACATCACTTTCCCTTTGGAACCCGACATTTTGCCGCCAATGCCGCGCAAGCCGATGAATTCGTACCCGATGAACACGGGACCTTTGCGTCCGAAGATCGTGCGCGCCAGATCGAACGACGTGTCGTAGCTGCCGCCCGGAGATGCGTGGTCGTGCCCTCCGGGCTCAAAGACCACCCCTTCTTCGTTCCAGCGCATGGGCCAGTCCACCTTCCAAGCCAGCTTGGCAATGCGCTCTTCGCGCAGATCAACCTCCTCTTCTTTCCCCGATTCCTTGCAGCGATAGCGAATGATACTGCCACCGTCGTACCCGGTAATCTTTACCGTATCCTTGCCGGAAAAGCGCGAGTACACGGCAATGGGATAGTACGAAGCGATGTACTCCTTCTCATTGATACCCTTCATCTCCTTGCCTTTGTCCGACATGAAAGAGAGGAGAATTTTGGCAATCTCTTCGCGGCGCTCCATGCAACGGACGATTTCATCGTCGTAGCGGCCGCTTTGGTATTCCCGGGACTGGAAGACGTATTCCATGTGGATGCCGCACTCCTCCATGGATTCCATGAACTCCCGTTCGTACCGCTCCGCGTACGATGCGCATGTGCCGTGCGGATCGGGCACCGCGGAAAGCGGCTTGCCGATGTGCTCTCCAAAGGAAGCATCTATCCCCTCCGGCACCTTGCGAAACCGATCATAGTCGTCCCAGGAGAAGAGGAATTTTGTGGGGAGTCCACGCGCCTTTAGCGTCTGAAAAACAGCGTAGGACGTCATCACATCGCGCAAATTGCCGAAGTGCACGACGCCGGATGGGCTGATACCGGCAGCGCAGGTGTAGAGTTTTTCATCCGGAAACTGTGCCTGCACCGCATCCGCAGCCACCTCGGCCCAGTGCCGGTCGGATGCGGATAATTGACTGCTCTTCAGACGCGTCTCAGCCATACAGGGCGCAGGATAGACGAAATTCTCTCTCCTGTAATCTGGATTACCGCCGGAGTCTCTGTGTGCTTGTGCAGGATGGAAGCATGTTTACCATGCACGCAACGTTTCCTCGTTCTCTCTATGGTCTACGGCGCCATCATCCCCGAACTCCAGATTGACGGCAGACCCGCTCCCTACGGCGTTGTTAATGAACGCGCCGTGCGCGCAACAGCAGGCATCATGTTCCTCGTTGGTATCACGACGTTCGTCCTCATCCGCACCACGGGGAGCTCTGCACCTCTCGCCGTCACCGTACCTCTCTTCTGGATGGATTTCCTGCTCCGTGTGGTTCTCGGTCCGGAACGGAGCATGTTTGCCGTCGCCGGCGCATGGATGGTACGCAATCAAAAACCCGAATGGGTCGGAGCCGTACAGAAACGATTTGCCTGGAGCATCGGACTCGCGTTCGCATCGGTCATGATCGTCCTCGCTCTCTTCATGGGCGTGCGGGGGTGGATCCCACTCTCTATCTGCATGGTATGTCTCGCCTTTCTGTGGCTGGAATCCTCTGCGGGGATCTGCGTTGGATGTTCTGTGTACTCCTGGCTGCTCCGGAATAAGTGGTTGCCAGAACCCGCAGTCCGCCCTGCGTGCCCGGGAGGAGTGTGCGCATTGCGATAAATGGTACTATAGCCGCATGCGACGTGTGCTGTTCCTCCTGTTGCCCCTTCTCTTCGCCGCGTGCACCGCACGCGTCGTGCAGGATCAGCCGGCACCTGCACCTGCGGAGAGACAGCCTGCAGCACAAATACAGGATGCAACCATACTCACCGAAGACAGCCTGGTAGCGGAGGAACTACAACAGGATGGGAATACTGCGGAACCGCAGCATCTGCCCGCCGAACGCATCCCCGTGCTGGTGTACCACCACATCCGCGAGCACCAGGGCTGGCACAAGAGCACGTGGAGTTGGAAGATGACCGTATCGCCGACGGTGTTCGCCCAGCATATGCAATGGCTGGCTGATCGCGGATACACGGCCGTAGATCTTGATACGCTCGTACGCATTTTTTATGGGGGGGAGGAAACAGGACCCGCAAAGCCCGTGGTGATTACATTTGATGACAACAATCCCAATACATACGAGAATGGGCTTCCCGCGCTCCTGGAACACGGACACATCGCCGTGTTCTACCTGGTAGCAAATAGGATGGAAAATCCCGCATTCCTCTCCAAAGAACACATACGTGATCTCGCTGCGCACGGCATGGACATCCAATCGCATACCATGACGCACGCGAACCTCACGACACTCGGCCGCGAACGCCTGCAGTGGGAACTTACAGAGAGCAAACGCATGCTCGAAGAACTCAGCAACCGGCCTGTCCGGCATGTTTCGTATCCTCTGACCGCGCATAGCGCCATTGTGCGCGAGGCGGCACGGCAGGCCGGATACGTGACGGGGAGCATTATGGATCCCCGTCCGGCACACCGGCAGGGCGACCTGATGAAGCTACCACGCATCATGATGACCGACGATACGGATCTGGAAGCAGTCCTGCCGTAAAAAAGCAGGCACCCATAGGCGCCTGCTTTGAGCCGATGTATGGAACCCTTGCTTATTGCCTGTACTGCTCCAGTATATCCATGCGGCAGCGCTGTATGGCAATACGGTCGTCACTGCCGTCTTTGCAGGACTGTATGGCATCGTGCAGCTCTGTGCGCTGTTCGACTGTCAGGTCAGACATGAATCTGCCTTTGCCCATGTCATGACCTTGCCTCATAGCAGGTCCTTTGCCATTCATCATCATATTCGTGCTGCAACAGCCATCTTCGCCACGCATGTGCATTCTCTCATGTGATGGCAGACCCAGCTCTTCGCGCAGAGCATCTGCCCCCTCCCTGTCACCCTGCACCATGAGTTCATGCATGCGTGCGAATGTGTCGAATGTCTCTTCGGTTACCATATCGAGCACGCGCGGGGTGCGGGAGTCCTGTTGCATAAGTGCATTCCAGGCGGCGTAATCGCGGTCTTGCAACGCTTGTTGCATTTGTTCATGGCGCTCAGGGCTGAAGTTCGGCCCGCGTGCGGCGGGGTCGCCGCGGAACGCGAGTGCCGGGACCGCCGCCAACACGCCGATGGAGAGTATTGCTCCAACAGCGCTGCCACGGAGAAAGGATGGTGAAAATTTCATAGAGAAGAAGGGGAGAAACCAAAAGAACGGGACGTCCGCTCTGTAGTACGCAGAATATGCCGGTTTGTTTTCACCCTGCCGGCATACTGTACGGAAACCGATGCGGCATGAGCCATTCGCCGCGCCAGGGGCGTACATCGCTGGCAAGGAATACTCCGCCAGGAAGCGGCGTACCGAGAATGCGGACCGGCATGCCCGGCTGCAGGAGTTCTGATGGCAGTGGACGCGCACCTGCCGTGTCCACATTCCACAGAAGTCCCTCGAAATCGCGCACGAAGAGGACTCTATCGCCTGTGGATTCTACCGTCCCCGCCAACATGCCCTGTTGCGGATTGCTCCAGAAGTCCATGCGCCACTCCCGCACATGCCGGTACGACTCCCATTGCTGCCGAAGCATCACATCAAAACTCTCGCTCCAACCCGCCATGTGCAACAATGCACCCAACACAGCGCTGGCGCCGATGATCGATACCATGCCCTGCCAGAGCGGCCACCTGTACCCACGCTTCGTGTGACGCGCATTGGAGATCGCCAGGAAAACGAGTGCAATGAGCGCCCCCATCCATGCAATCGGCAATCCAGCAAGCACGAGGAATTCCCTCCATCCGCGGAATATTGCGGTATACACATCGAGCTCTTCCTGCTCAATCAGCAAGAGCCACAGGGACATCACCGCGCCCCCAAAAGCCGTCGTCAGTACGGTGAGCGCCCAGAAGACATCGTTGCGGAGAGCAAACCGCCAATGTGGCATCGGTTGCAGTTTGCGCTCTTTGATTTGCCGGGCAACTCTGTCTGCAATACGCATAGTCATGATGGACGGAGAGAATCGCAATCGGCATGCCTGCAGAATGCAGCTTTGCCGCGCCGCAGCAGTGTGGCAACCGTGCCCCGCGGCTTCTGTAGAATATCACTGATCTCATCGACGCTCTTGCCCTCAAAGTACATGAGTTCCAGAGGAGCACGATACTTGAGTGGCAGAGACTGCAATCCCCGCCGTACACGTTCCTGCAGGAGTTTGCGGTCCGTTGCCGCGGGAATGTGCACATCCGAGACGAATTGCGTTAATGCGTTCTCGTCATCCGGGAGCTGCACTTCCTGCGGACGCGCTGTGCTGCGACGATAGTGGCTTATGGCCGTATTGTGAGTAATGCGGTACATCCAGCTATTAAAGGATAATGAAGGATCGAAATCTGTAATTGCTTGATAGGCCTTCAGGAACGCATCCTGCAAAATATCCTCTGCATCGTGCCCGTTGCAACACACCAGTCTGTGGACATAGCGCAGCAACTTGCCTTCGTACCGCCGCATCAGCTCGTCGAATGCTTCCGGATGCTCAGGAACAAGCACGGCAAGCTCAACGTCGGCAGCCGAGGTATCGATCGATTCGCTCATAGCCTTTGATAGTGTAATACGCGCTGTGTGTATTTGTGTATTCACTCCTGCAGAGAAATACATTTTGTTACCTCACACCCCCATACATCGTAGAACAGTGTGGCCGCCCTGCAGGACTCGTGCCGCCTTGCTCTTTCCTGTACAGTTCCGCCCGTATGGATGCAGTGGAACGCGCTGCGATTGACGCGTGCATCACAGGCGACCTTTCGCAATTCGATGTGCTGTATACAAAGCATGTCAGCGCCATTTACAGCTACCTGTACCGCCGGACGCTGCATCGCCAGACTGCGGAAGACCTCACGAGCGCCACGTTCCTGAAGGCACTCGACAAGATCCGCACCTATCGCTCCGAGCGCAGCCCTTTTATTGCCTGGCTGTACGCCATCGCCCGCAATACGCTCACGGATTACTTCCGCACGAATCATCCCACTGCCGATATCGCCGATATCCTCGGACTCTCGGGTGAGGATGATGCGTCGGCGGGAGCGGCGCATGCCGTAGATCTGCAGCGCATTCGTACCGCTCTACACGGCCTCACGGCGCTCCAGCGCGACGTGGTCCTGTTGCGGCTCTGGGACGGCTTGTCTCATGCAGAAATTGCACAGATCGTCGGCAAATCCGAAGCGAATTGCAAAGTGATCTTCAGCCGTACACTCGCCTCGCTCCGCACAGAACTCGGCGCGGCGTCACTCCTCCTCTTTTTCCTCCCTCCGCTGCGATGACACAGGATATTGATGCCATCATCAGCGAACTCATCGCGATCGACCCCGATCTGCGCACGTACGAGGAGCAACTTCGCTCCGCTGTGGCAACACTCGCAAAGGAACGACCGCATGCCGAGCCCGACACCGTATTCGTTGCCGCCCTGCGGCAGCGGCTGCAGGAGCAGGCAACGCAACGGATGGAACAGCAGGGATTTTCTTCCCTCTTCTCCCCTTTACTCACCATGAAATACATTTATGCACTCGCCGGCGCCGTTGCAGGTATAGCCCTCACCGCCCCCGGCATGTACTTCGCACTCCGCGATGGCAGCCCCGTGCCTCTGCCTACGCAACAGTACGCACTGCGTGCGCAGCCAGAAGATGATCAACGAGAACCAGAAGCGTTCGGTTCACTGTCCGTCCGCATGCAGGAAGATTCCAACGCAGCCGAAGTACTCGGTCTGGGCGGCGGTTCACCTGACAGCAAAGCATTCCCTATGCCGCCATCAATGCATACGCCATCCGTACAGTATGACTTTCTGCGGACTCAGTTGGATCTCCCAGAAGACACGGTAGACGTCCTGCGCCGCATGCCCCTGGTTGCAGAGGGCGCGGTGCACGATATGGATCTCATCGACCTCTCATCCTTCCGTGACAGTTACGTGAGTAATTTCTCCCTCACGCAAGAAGCGGAACAAGGCTACATCGTGCAAGTGAATGCACGCGATGGCACGGTTTCCATCTACCGCAATATGGAGCAGTGGCCGGATCTCCTGTACGACTGTGAAGGACCGGAATGCGAACGCATGGTCGCAATTGATTCTGATGACCTTCCTACAGACAACGAACTGCTCGCCATTGCGGATGCATTCATTCTCAAGCACGGCATTAACCTGCAGGGATACGGAGAACCTTTCGTGCTGGATGACTGGCGCAACCAGCCCCATCCCGAAGGATCTTTGCCCGCCGCCCCTCCGGAACTGCAAGTGCTCTATCCCATGCAAATCGACGGACTACCCGTGTACGAACAAAGCGGACAACTGGCAGGCATGGCTGTTTCCGTGGACGTACGAACCGAAACTGTCAGCGGCGTGTGGAACATCATGAATCAGTCATTCCAGCGATCGGCATACCCTGCCATCACGGAACCCGATGCAGTGTTTGATTATATACAAGCATACGAAATGCCTGCCGTACCCATGTACATACCATTCGATAGCAAGGAAGAGGTATCTGAAGAACCAGTAGTACACATTTCGCTCGGCGTACCCGAATACGCCTACATCCGCTACCACCAATTCGACGGCACGGAGCAGCGCGAACTCTTCGTACCCGGATTCATCTTCCCCATCGTGGAATCGGATGGCGCGCCTTCGTACTTCCACCACAAAGCCATCGCGGTGCCGCTCGCGGAATCTCTGTTAGAGTAATCGATCACATGTCACACTCCGTCGCCGGCGTTCGCTTCTTCATTCCTGGATGCGCGCCGGCGTTTTTGGACATTCGCACCAGCTATGGCAAGGTAGGAGCATGGGCAAAGAAACAGAAGGACTCGGGCAAGCACTACAATTACTGCACCGATGTGCTACTCCAGACGGCTTCGTGGCTGCAGCGACAGATAAGGATAATTACCACCGTATTTGGGGCCGCGACGGCGTGATTATAGGGCTGGCAGCCCTCTTAACCGAAGACGCAAAACTTCGCAGTACCTTCTTGGCCACATTGCGCACACTCAAAGCGCACCAAGGTCCCCATGGCGAAATTCCCAGTAATGTGAATGCTCTGACCGGAGACGTGAGCTACGGCGGTACCGCGGGGCGTGTCGATGCGGATTTATGGTTTATGATCGGCTGCGCCGAATACTGGAAAATCACGCAAGACGAACAGTTCTTGGCAGAATTCCTGCCCCACCTCGAACGCGTGCGTTTCCTGCTCGGCGCATGGGAATTCAATGCGCGCGGATTACTCTACGTCCCGCAAACCGGCGACTGGAGCGATGAATACGTGCAGCACGGCTACATCCTCTACGACCAATTGCTCTACCTGCGCGCGCTCATGGGCATGCGCGCCCTGTTCCATGGTGCCGCATCTGTCGAACATCATGGCGCTTTCGACCAGAAAATCGATCGTTTGCGCGGACTCATACAGGCAAATTACTGGTTCCATGACCACTGTGACATTGATAAATCGCGCGCATACCATCACACGTTGTACAAACGAGCGTGCGCTATCGCCGAAGTGCGCAATCAACACTGGCTGTCCTTTTTTTCACCCACGGAGTACGGATACCGTTTTGATGCACTCGCCAATGTGCTGGCGGGACTGCTCGGCGTTGCCACCGAAGAACAATGTGACATGGTGGATGCATACATTGCCCGAGAAGTCGTCAATAAAGACATGCTGCTCCTGCCTGCTTTTCATCCCGTTATCAATCCGGGCGACGATGTGTGGGACCAGCTGCAGGTCGCATTCCGGTACTCATTCAAGAACAAGCCCTATGAATTCCATAATGGCGGCCTGTGGCCCTTCGTCACAGGATTTTATGTCGTCGACCTCGCACGGAGAGGTAAAACGACACTCGCCCGTGCGTACGCAGATGCCATACACCGAGCTAATGCACTCGATGTCGAAGGAGACGGATGGGGATTCTACGAATACCTGCACGGCAAGCAGTACACGCCCGGAGGCATACGGCACCAAGGCTGGAGCGCGGCAGCAGCCATCATGGGGCACTACGCCATAGAAGAACATACATTCGTCTTGCAGCCGTGACAGTGCACCATATTCTCATCGCCTCGGATCTCGACCGCACTATCCTGCCAAACGGTCCGCAGACCGAATCACCGGGAGCGCGCCCACGCTTGTGTGCGCTTGCGCAGCGGCCGGAAGTGGAACTCGTGTATGTATCCGGGCGGGGCAAGACATTGTTGCAGGAGGCCGTCACGCAATATGCTGTTCCTCTGCCCCGCTACGCCATCGGCGATGTAGGCACGACGATCTTCCTGCCACAGGCAGACTGGCAACCTCTGGATGAATGGCAAGCGGTTATTGCGCAGGACTGGAACGGCAGGACGTATGCAGACCTGCAGTCCCTCCTCAAAAACATACCGGAGCTCTGTTTGCAGGAAGCCGAAAAGCAGAACACTTTTAAATTGAGTTACTATGCGCATACGGATACCGATGTCGCAGCGTTACGAGCCGCAGTGCAGCAGCAGCTGGAACCTGCAGGCGTGCACGCTTCTCTCATCTGGAGCATAGACGAAATAGCCCAGACCGGTCTTTTTGACGTATTGCCTGCTCGTGCGACCAAAGCCCACGCCGTTACATTTCTGCGGACACACTTGGGATACAGCGAGGGAGCATCCGTCTTCTGCGGCGATAGCGGTAATGATCTTCCTGCTCTTACGAGCGGCATGCAGGCGGTACTGGTCGCAAACGCGCGGGACGACGTCAAAAAAGAAGCACTGGATATCCTGCGAGAGAAGGATGCAGAACAGAAATTATACATCGCTTATGGCGGTTTCCTGGGGATGAACGGCAACTACAGTGCCGGTGTTCTGGAAGGAGTTGCACATTTCTTTCCGCACACCATTGATTGGATGCGTGTGTGATAAGCGGTATTACCCCCGACTACCGGATCGTATGAAGCGCATAATGAGCGTGATGATTATTTCTTTATCCTTGGGGTCGCTCTCGGCAATCAGAAGGGCAATGGCCACGAGCGCATTGTCGTTGAATTTGCGCTCCCCCGCCCTTCCTCTCAATGCGCCATTGCGCATGAGGTAGAGGATGAACAGGAATGCGGCAATCCGCTTGTTGCCATCGGCAAAGGGATGTTCCTTGATAACCAGGTAAAGCAGATGTGCGGCTTTGGCTTCGAGCTGCGCGCCGTCACAGGTCTTCTCCACGGTCTCTAGGATACCCTTGAGTGAGGCAGCTTTCTCTTTGCCAAAAAGATCCGACGCTTCCCTGCGGCGCATAAGATTCTTCTTGAGTGCGCGTATGGCGGACTGCGCGTCGCCATG
>Ga0172381_10004621_pt1 | contig 14198 bp, 20 predicted proteins | sample Leawel6488metaG_FD_119754 | JGI IMG/M metagenome (GOLD analysis project Ga0172381, IMG submission 119754) | Leachate microbial communities from a municipal landfill in Southern Ontario, Canada - Leachate well 64-88 metaG | ecosystem: Engineered > Solid waste > Landfill > Unclassified | place... | reverse complement strand
TTTTTGCCAGGGTCAATGGTTACAGTTGAAGGAATAGATAAAGACGGAAACCGCTATAAAGCCGAGTGGGTAACTAAAGATGGTTTAGCAGAAAGAATTTATCCAAAAAAGGATTGATATATGAACAAATCAAAACAATTAAGAGAGCAGGTGAAGAAAGACTTAGATATTTTTATTGATAGTGTTGGGCAAGAAATGCAAACTGATGAGGTTTTCTTAACGGAGGGATATTGGTTTTATGATGACTTACTAAACTTTGCTGAGAAATTAGTAGCCCAAAATCGTAAAGCCATCTTAGAGGAAGTAAGGAGTGAAGTAATTGGTGATGATGAAGATGAACCAATAGTTAGAGATAGTCAAGGAAACATAGAGTTTGAAGAATCAGCAGAAGGATTCAGAAATGATTTTAGAGTAGACCAAAGACAAAAACTATCTATACTAGAAGATAAAAATGACTAAACAAGAAATTATAAAAGCATTCATAGATGAACTAGAGACCACTTATGGGAAACTAATAACTAGTGACATCACAGTTGCTAGAGCAGTTGAAGTGTTAAGAGATATCCTTGATGATGATAATTATGTTGAAAACTACAATAAAACCCATACAGATACTAAAATGACTTTATTAGGAGGGAAAAATGAATCTAGTAGATAAATACGCAGAAGAAATAGCTAATCTAAAATATAATTTTAAACAGATATCTGAGAATTTTGAGTATATTTATAAAAAAGACCTTAAATCTAAGTTACAACAGTTTGCTAAGGAAATAGAAAAACAACAATTTGACAGAAGAAGAGAATCTGGAGAAGTAGTTTTAAATAATAGAGAATGGAACAAACTCCAAAAAGATATCGAAAGCACGTGAAATGAGTATACTAGAAAAATAATATACTTTGATCTAGTTGAAAAAGCCTATAGTTTATGCTAATGTAGAAACTATGGTAAATATACCCCCGCTATTATACTCGCTTATAGTTGATAACAAAGTTGATCCAATGTGTGTAAAAGTTTATCGCATGTTGAAAGTCTATGATTTTAATTCTAAAAAGAACGATTTAGGTACTATTCTCTCAGACTTAGAAATGAAAGATAAAGAGTTTAGAGTTTATATTAAACAATTAGAGGATTATGGATTCATAGAGAGAAAAAGAAACCCAGGCAAGAAAACAGATTATACAATAACTAAGAGTATAGAAATAAAGTAACTCTTAAAATAAGTTATAAAGACGCAATATATTTATCCAGATGAAAAGACAACTTCTCTTACGGGTAAAATCAAAATAAAAAAGTTATGGAAAAAAAAACAAGATTTTCAGTAGCACTAGATAAAAATAAATTAAGTTTTTTTATTTATTGTGAAAAGCAAAAGGTTCATTTTCATGTAATATCTATAGTTCCAAATGGTAGAGAAACAATTGATATTGATGAAATAGAAAACAAGTTATTAAAACTGGCTGAAACTTGTGAAATTTGTAATCAAAAATAATTATGGCAGGTAAAGAAAATAGAGACGATAGACAAATAAGATTCTTAGAGCTTTATTTAGATCCTAAGAGTGAAAGCTATACTAATGCTTATCAATCAGCTAAGAAGGCAGGATTTAGTGAAGAGTATGCACAAAACATTACTGGACAAATGCCAAAGTGGCTATCAGAATCCATCAGTCAGAGCGAGCGAGTGCTAAAAGCTGAAAAAGTCTTCGATGAATGCCTAACAATGGAGACTGGAGATGATTCACAAAAGCTAAAAATTAAACAAGACACTGCTAAGTTTATAGCAGAGACAATTGGAAAAGACAAAGGATACACTAAAAGAGGAGAACTAACAGGAAAAGACGGTCAAGAGTTAAAATTTGTTGTAACAAGAGACTCTAACGACCATTAGTAAGGTTGTCTGTCGTTAGCTGCTTTACTAATGAAAGAGGTCAAAATCAACATATTTGCTCCAACAAAGCCTCATGCGAATCAGGCTATTGTTTTAGATGATCCAAGCAGATTCAAGTTAATTAGAGCAGGCAGAAAATGGCGTAAAACTTCCATGATGGTCTCATGGCAAATGGAGAACGCTTTGCTTTGTACTCAAGGTCTTACGTATCCCCTAATCTTACCTTATCAGGAACAGGCTAGAGAATCAGTTTGGTTAGATCATGTCGCTCGCATTCTTTACGAGTTTGATAAAAAGGAATTTCCATATAAGAAGAATGAACAAGGGTTGTCTATTACCTTCCCACATAATAAAGCCCGTTTTAAGCTACTAGGAGCAAACAACGAGATTGCTTTGCGTTCAATCTCTAACTGGGGAGCTTTTGCTGGTGATGAATTTGATGATTGGAAACCCCATATCTGGTATGAGATTATTCGTCCTAATTTAATGACTCATAAAGCACCAGCAATAATTGGTGGAACTCCAAAAGGCATGAAAAACATGTATAGGCTCTCTCAAGAAGGTATCTTTAAAGAGTTCCACTTTACAAGCTATGATAATCCAGATCTTGATAGAGGAGAACTTGATACCTTAGTTGCAGAAGCTAAGAAAAAAGGAAACGATTATTATAAACAGGAAATATTGGCTGAATATGTTAAACCTTACGGGCTTGTCTATAAAGAGTGGGACTTAGGTCACTTTATTGATTTTGACTATGATGCCAATCTTCCTCTGCATTTAGCTTTTGATTTTGGGGTAAACGATCCTACAGCGATTGTTTGGATACAACCAAATAATGGAGAGACCAGAGTTATAGATTACTATGAAGCCAACAACGCTGATCTTAATCACTTTATCCAAGTAATAAAAGCTAAACCATATAAAACTCCAGAGTTTTGTGCTGGTGACGTAGCTGGTAATGCTAGGGAACTTACTACTGGTAAATCTCCTATTAAGATATTAGAAGAGGCGGGTTTTTATGTTAAAACTTCGCATATTCCAAGCATCCCCTCACAAATTAGGACCGCACATGGATTTGTTCCTCATCTATTTATCTCAAAGAAAGCGGCTAGATTTAGAGATTTAATTCTAAATTACAGATATCCTGAAAAGAAAAGTGAAATATTAAATCAATCTAATGAGATTCCTATCCACGATGAGTGGTCTCACGGGATGAGAGCTTTTGAGTATTGGTGCTGGAACTATAATCCACCAACTCAGGAGCTTAATCCTATAAGTCAACCTAATTCTAGTAAGGAACTTTTAGATTTAATAAATAATCGAAGAAAGGCTAGACAATTGTCTTGGATGTAAATGATACTCTCAACACTTGAAACACAAAGAAACGAAATACGACACCTACTAGAAGATAGAATACAGGGTCACTTTGATAAAAACTTTGTTGATCTCTCTAAAAGGTGTAGGGTTGAAGCTGATCTAGATAAATGGCGACCAGAAGTAAAAGAGATCTGGGATCAAAAAAAAGGTAATAGAGAGAATTGGTTTTCAATCTATTTTGATAACGAGTTTGTTTGTTCATTTTCAATGGACAGGAAGCCGGCCGAAGTAGAGTTAATCTTTCTTAAAAATTTAACTAGAATGTATGAAGATAAAGAAATTTACTTTGATCTAAATGAGTATATTATTCGTGATGAACTAAAAAGAATTGAAAACGAGAAGAAACAAGACGCTTTTAATAAACAATTAGAAAATGAGAGACCAGAAGTTAAACAGGTAATAAAGGAGCTCAATGAAACTGCCTAGAGACTTTACAATAGAAGAAGCAGAATTGTTTCAATTCTTAACTAAGGGTGTTGATTGTTTAATTGATACAAGCGAAATTTATCAGAAGATTGATAACGATCTTGATAGATTTATTGTTTGTTATGTGTTTGAAGCAGGTTATACTAGAAAATCCTTAGAAAGAGTTTTAGGAATGACAAAAAGTGAAATCCATACTCGAATTAAAAATATCAAGTCAGAACTCTATAGAAATTACAAAAATAGCCATTTGCTTAAATAAATTGATAAAATAAAAGTATGAAGAAAGAAGAAAAAAAAGAAAATCAAGACTTACTCAGTTTACTTAACATGAGAGCTGATAGTGCAGAAGAATTTACAACTCATGAATTTATTGACTCAGTCAAACGTAACGTCAATGACTACGAAGCTAAATCTCCAGGAATTAACGAACTACTGAGTAAAACTTCTAGCCAATCAATCCAACTCGCTCTTAATTCACGTTATGACTATGTAATCCCCATGATTTTTACCAATACTGAAGCTGCTAAGGCAGAGATGTTTGATCGTCTTCCCGATTTAATCTTTAAAGGCAGAGGTAAAGATGATGATGTGAAAAAGGAAAAAGTAGAAGCCACTTACGAATATTTGAAGGATAAATTAGACCTAGAGTCTTTTGCTTGGGACGCAGCTCACTGGTTTATTCTTTCAGGTTTTACTGGAGCAAACATTGGCTATAAAGTTTCAACCCATAATGAGAAAGTCTATGATCCTGAAACTGAAGAAGAGATATTAGACGAAGAGGGTAATCCTTCAAAGAGACCAGTTTACGATAATGATGATCCAACCATTGAGGTAGATAATCCGATGCGCACTTTCTACTCACCATCAAGCGAGTTTGACGTTGATGGCAGTAAAGTAGACTATAAAGTTTGGTGGTCAACTATGGGCGTTGAGGAAGTTGAAGAAACTTACGGAGAAAAGCTAGAAAGTAATTATACTGAAGAATATACAAAAGATGAAGATAAAGAAAAAAGTGACTGCAAAAAGGTTAAGATTTTCTTTTACTGTGGAACGATCCCAGAGGATAACAAAGATCAAGTAGAAACTTGGGAATCTGGGGCAATTTATTATATTATCTTTACTCCAGGTAAAATTTTATTCTCAGAGAGAAAAGCTCGCAAATCATTTAAATTATGTCGTTGGTATTCACAACCAAATAAGTTTTTCGGTTTTGGATTTGGCAACATTGGTGCACAGTTTCAGAAAGAAAAATCTACTCGTGTAGGGCAGAGAATTAGACTAGCTGATGCTGCTGCCTATTTTAAATATGCAGTCAAGAATGACGGTAAGAATAAGATTGATCCCAATCAATTAAAAGATCCAAGAGAAATGACCGTACTTTTTTACGAGTCAGAAGCTCCCAGTGTTCTACAACCTGGAGATTTATCTGGAGTTGTGAGTGCTGCTGAGCAATCAGCCGAAAGTGACGCTCAGGCAGCCTTTGGCATGTTAGATATTTCCTCAGGTGCACAGAACTCAACAACAGTAAAAACGGCTACTGGGCAGACAATCTTTGCAGAGGCTTCTCAAAAGAGAATTCGTCAAGCTAAAAGATTATTTATGAAATTTTATAGGGCTTGTGTAATTGAACTCTTTAAACAATGCCAGGAAAACTGGAATGAAGATAAACTAGTTTCAATCACTGATGAGAATGGCGAAACTAAGGAAGTTTCTATTTCTAAATATGATCTCAAAGATATTGATTTTGATAAAGATTTAGAGATTGATTCTGAATCAGTTTCAGTAAATAAAGATGTGATCCGTCAGCAAATGATTGAACTTTACGATAAAGTAAAAGATGATCCCACAGTTGACAGACAAGCAGTCTTTAGAGATTTAATGCGTATTGGTTTTGGTCAAAATAATCCTGATCGCTATATTAAAAAAACTGAAATAGCGCCAGGAACAACTTTAGTTAATCCATCTACGGGGGAACAATATACAATCGATGAGGGTGGAGAGCTTGCTCCTGCACAGGAAGCACAACCTGAGACTGGAGCAGCTCCCTCTTCCCCCGAACCTAGCAACGGAATGCCAGCAATGCCTAACCAAGCATCGATGAGCGGTGGAGTAGCGGGGAGACCTTACTAATGCCTTTTGTTTCAAAAAAACAAGCTAAATGGATGTTTGCTAATAAACCAGCAATGGCCACAGAATGGGCTTCTAAAACTCCTAGTATTAAAAGTTTACCGTTATTTAAGAAAAAGAAGTATGTGGGAAAAAGTAAATGAGGATGAGCGTGGTATTTGGAATGAGTATAAAGATACTCAAACTGGTGAATGCTCAATCAAAGAACATAAATTACGGGTAGTTTGGAAATCCTGTAAGAAATTTAGTGATCATGATTTTGAAGTAACTGGCAACCGAGAGTGGAAATGCAGCAAATGTCAGTTTATCTTCACTCCAATTATTGGTATTCATTCTTTAAAAGATGGCAAAATTATTGAAAAAATACCGCCTAGTCTCTCTTCTACCTCTGGAGAGGGGAGAGTAGAGTAGCCCATAATCAACTTTTCACTGTTTAATTTTTTATAATAGAGATATAAGACCAAGTCCACATGGACAGTCTAACTATTTAAGAAAGGATCAAGTCATGTCAAATGACAATCCAGAACTGGACGCAATCATAGAAGAAGCGTCATTAACAAGTGAAGAGTCTCCAGCAGAAGAACCTACCGAAGACAAACCTGAAGGTCAAGAGGAAACTCCGACTAAAGAGGGTGAGACTGAGGAAGAAAAGTTTGCTGATAAGCCAGATCTGACTGGTAAAACTCCAGAAGAGTTGGAGGAAATTTACCAGAGTTGGAATAAAGCCTATACGCAGAAGAGACAGGCTGAGAAAGAAGAGTTGCGGAAGCAACGAGAGGAATTTGCACGTGCTAAAGAAGAGCTAGAGAGATATAAAACTCAAACTCCACAGAAAAGCCTTGCAGAAATGAATCCTCAAGAACTTGCAGAGCATTTTGCTCAAAAGGCAAAAGAGATTGCATCAGTTGCTAAAGAAAACTCTTATATTGAGTCTCAAGAACAAGCCTTTTATGGCTTAGACAAGAGACTTGACGAAAATAACCCTGAGTTTGACGAGGCGTTATTTTACAGCACTGTTGGCGTATTAACCAAAGAACGAGAGCAGTTTGAAAAAGAAAACGGAACTGTTGTCGGATTTGATTTTGTAGGCAAAGCCAAAGAAAAGATCAAGGCTTATGATGAGAAAGTCAAACAAAGAGTACAAAGTTATTTAAAAAAACAAGGAGAGATAGCCAGAACTAAGACAGATAGATTCGGCAAAACTAATCCAAATACAAAATCAGGTAAAGTTAAGAAATCTGGTTCAATGGACTTGGACGAAGCGATGAACGAAGCAATGGCTGAAACTGGAGCTAAATTTTCTTGGTAAGGAGAAAAAATCATGTCAGATGTCAACATCGGTCAGTTAGCGTCTAGCACGCTACAAAAATATCAACCAAAACTTGTAGATAACATCTTCAAGAAACATGTCATTCTAGATCACTTAAAGGCTAATGGCGGTACTAAAATGTACGATGGAGGTAGACAATTAGTTACTCCTCTAATGTACGGCTTAAATACTACTGTTCAAACCTTTGATGGTACGGATACCTTGGATAATACTTATCAAGAGGGTATGGATGCAGCGACTTATGATTGGAAATTCTATAACGTCTCTGTAGCCTTTACTTTCACCGATAAGATCAAGAATAAAGGTCGAGAGCAAGTTTTGTCTCTTTTAAAGAGCAAAATCACTCAGGCAGAAATGTCTTTGGGTGAAACTCTCAACTCAGATATTATCAGCGGGACTGCTGCAAAAGGCTTGATAGGTTTTAATACCTTAGCTGATGCAACCTCAACTGTTGGTGGTATCTCTGGTACTACCTATTCTTGGTGGCAGGGTAATGTTGACAGTGATTCTGTGACTATCAGTTTTGCTGATATGCGCAACATCAAAAACAGTTGTATGAATGGTAATGGTGGTTCTAAGGTCTCATTGATCGTAACTACGCAAAGCATTTATCAAAAACTGTTTGCACTGTTGACTGCTACTTATCAATTCAATCCAACTATGGCCGCCAGCAAAGAGGGCAAGCGTTTAGCCGAAGCCTCTTTTGAGGTCTTAGAGTTTGAAGGTACGCCAGTATCGTACGACGAAAGCATGACCAGTGGTGTGATGCAGATGTACAACAAAGATAACTATAAGTTGGGTATCTTAAATGATGCTAACTTTGAAGTTATTGAGAAGTCACAACCTGCAGATCAGCACGTCTCTATTCAAGACATTGTCTTTGGTGGAGTTGCTTACACTGATCGACGCAAGAGTCTTGGTTTGCTGACCAATAAAACCTCAGCTTAGTATTAAAATTAGTCCCCCTAGCTAGACGGCTAGGGGGAAGAAATAAAGGAGACCCTTTATGTTAAAAACAGTCGCAAGAACAGGCTTCACAGCCGCTAACGACGCTACTGACTTAAATCAAGTTGGTTCAGTTATGGTAGATGGTTCTAACGGTAAACAATACCGCTACGTTCGTGTAGAAGATATGAACCTTGCAGCCAATGATGTAGTTGAATTTTCTGATGCTACTGGTACAGAAGTTACCAAAGATGTATCAGGTGGTTCATCCGTTGGTCGACAATTTGCAGGTGTTGCAGTTAATACTTTGACTGACGCCAACTATGGTTGGGTGCAGATCAAAGGTTTAGCTACCTGTAAAGTTGCTGCTAACACTGCTGTCTTGGCGGGTGCTAGAGTGAAAACTGGTTCAGCCGATGGTTGTGTTTCAACCTATGCTGCTACCACAGGAAGTGAAGATTACAGTTTCGGTATGGCTTTGGCCAACGATACCGCTACCACTTCTGCTGCAGGCACTGTCGCAGTTATGATAGATATGTAATTGATTTATCTAACAGACTAGGGGGCTTAAAAGCCCCCTTTTTTGTTTTACTTTGATCTAGTTGATAATTACTAATAAAAAGGTTATAAATAAGATTATGAGCCGAATACATGTAGCTTTAGGCGTGCCCTCACCTAGTCAAATTGATGTTGAGTTTGCCCTAGGTAACCTTCCCTCGATAATGTCTCACGCTAAAAAGTGTGGGTATAAAATTTCTTTACTCTACAAAACAGGCACACGCACTGATTCCAATCGTAATTTTATTCTTAATGAATTTCTTAAAATACCAGACATTACTCATATACTCTGGCTTGATGTAGATCAGATCTACCCCATCGACATTGTTCAGCAATTAGTTGAAGCAGATAAAGATGTTATAGGCTCAGTCTACTTCAAGCGTTCATACCCTTATGATCCAGTAGTTTATATTAAAAGCGGTAAGACTGATTTACCTTATACCTCAGTTGATCTTTCACTTTCTCCAAAGAAACCAATTGAAGTTGATGGGATTGGTTTTGGTGGCATGATGGTTAAACGTGAAGTCTATGACAACTTAGGTGAGGATAAGTGGGCTACTTATGGAGTTAACTTTCATATCCCAACTGCTACCGAGCATAAAGAAAGTCATGATTTAATCTTTTGCCAGTCTCTTCAAAAACATGGATACAAAATTTTCGTACATAATGGCGTTTATTGTTATCATATTTCAAAATTTCCTGTCAGTGTTGATACCTATCATAAAGAATTGGAAAATAGACAGCCAGTAGATCAAGTTTCAGATAAAAGAACGGAAATAAGCACAATAGCGGTCTTAATGCCTTGTATAGATAGAGAACTTGGTACAAAAGTTATGAAACAACTAGCGGATAACGCTGGTATGCCTGCCGATTACTTTCTTTTAATGGATGATGAAAGAAAAGGATTTACTTTTAAGATTAACGAATTTGTAACACTTAACCCAAAACCTTATGATTTTTATATTTATACAGCTCAAGATGCTTTTGGTGGTAAAAACTGGTTAAAAGAGGGTTATGAGGAATTAGAACGTACAGGTAAAGGAGTTTTAGCTTTTAATGATAATAAGTGGAATGGAAGATTAGCTGCCTTTGGTATGGTTAGAGCTTCGTATAAAAAACCGTTTTTTGAGTCCTGCTACCACACACACTACGCAGATACTGAACTTTCAGTTGCTGCAACAGTAGATAAACAACTTTGTTATAACCCTAAAGCAATTATGTTTGAGGTTGACTACGACAAGAAAAAAAAGAGCGTAAATAAACACGATAAAGAGTTATTTAAAAAACGCCAGAAAAAATACTATGGAGTCAATCTCTTTTCCTAAACAGGTCATCGTAATAGGTACTAGACCTGATCGTAAAGAACAGTTAAGTAATTGTTGGGACAGTATCAAAAGCCCTTATTTAAGAATAGCAGTAGATTGTGATGGCTACGAGATTGGTAAGATTAAATGGGTACTTAATCATACAGATTTTGATGAGTTTGTTTTTATTCAAGATAGCTTTGAGGTTAGAGATAACTCTATTTTTGATATTTGTTTTTCACATACAGGCGGAGTATCACTTTGTAATTATCCTATGTTACTTGGGTGTTATTTAGGGAAGTATGAGAGAAAAGTCTTAGAGAAAATGAGTTTACCAGATATTAAAACTAAAGCAGAAGCGGTAGATTACGAGAGTAGAATTGCCACAGAATATCTGAAATATGGATCATTACTTGAAATTGGTGGAAGTTTAAGGGATGTTGATAACTTTGTTGAAAAGTTTGGTCATAAGGTCATGAAAATTGAGAATGAGTATTTTATTAAATACAAAAGTTACTGGAATAGATCAATGCTATGATTATAGGATATACTGGAGGATCTTTTTCTATTCCGCATTTTGCTCATTATAATTTTTTTCGTTTATGTAAAGAACACTGTAATCATCTAGTTGTTTCACTTAATACTGACGATTTTATTACTTCATATAAAGGCAAGCCGCCAGAGTTTAGTTACGCTCAAAGGGTAGAAATACTTTCAAAATGCCCCTATATTGACGAGATTATTCCTAATATTGGTGGTGCTGATAGTAAGCCTGCAATTTTAAGCGTAAATCCAGACATAGTAATTATTGGGAATGATTGGCTAGAGAAAGATTATTGCAAGCAAATGCAGTTTACCCCACAGTGGCTCACAGATCATAACATTTCGCTTCTCTACCTTCCTCACACAGACGGAATTACAGCCACTCTTATCAGAAATAAACTTTAATACTTTTGTTTTTATATAATAAAAGTATATGAGTGTAACTATTAACGACGTTTTAGCAGATGTTTCCTATCGTAGAGGAGAAAATAGTGTACCTTCTGGAAATGAACAAACTAGAAGAATTAAGTTTGTCCAACAGGGCTATAGAGATCTAATCAGACAAAATCTATTTTGGTTCTTAACCAAAACTTACGCTACTTCAACAGAAGCTAATAAAGAAATTTATGATCTACCAACAGATTTTCGTAAAATGCTTGAGGTTAGAACAGATCGACTTTTAAGAGTAGAACAATCAGATCGTAATGCTTTTTCAGTGATTAAATCTCCGCCTATTTCTTATCCTTATCTTGTAAATTACTACAACGATAAATACTATTATATTTTTGGTGAAGAAATTCATCTTTTACCAGCGCCAGCTTCTACTCCAGTTGCAATCTCGGTATCTTCAATTGTGGTCTCTGGAACTACTGCTACTGTAACTACAACTACAGCTCATGGGCTTGTAAATAATGACTATGTCCAGATTGCTGGTGCTAGCGTGAGCGAATGTAATGGCTCAAAACGGGTTTTTATAACTGGAACAACTACTTTTACCTATGTAGTAATAACTGGCACTTCTAGTCCAACAGGAACGATCACAGCCACACCCAACAACTTAACAATGAAGTACTACTACTACCCAACAGTTACTTTCACTGCTTTAACTGATGAGATTGATATCCCTGACAGATATTCAGACGCATTAAGTGCCTATGTTTTTGGCAGATTAGCACAATTAGACGGAGAACGTGGCGATGCCTCTGACGGATTCGAGGAATATAACGAAATTGTTGCTGAAATGAATAAAGAAAATATGAGGCGACTAAACACAGATACGCCTCTTTCGGAGTCTATCTGGTAATGCAATTAGGAAAAGAAAAAAACCCTACTAGAAAATCTGAACTCGTCACGGGTTTTATTGGTGGTATTAACTCATTCCAAGACGAAACAGCCATAAAGAATGGTGAGTTAACTGATGGTAAAAACATTATTCTTAATGTTGATGGGATTGAGCCTAGAGAAGGAGTTAGTAACTTTGGAACAGAAGTAGGCACTAGAGTACTTGGTGCTTTTTCTTACTACAACAGTGATGGAACTAAAGAACTTTTAAGATTTTGTGCTGGTAGTAATAATAAATTACAAAAGTATATTGCTGGAGTACCTACTGATATCGGGACTAAAACCTATGACACTACTGTCCCAATGAATTTTGTGCAAGCTGATAATAAAGTTTATATTTTTAACGGAGTAGATAATCTTTCCTATTACGATGGTACGACCGTACAGACTTACACAGCTTTAACTACACCGGTTAATTTAGCAATCACCCCAACTGGCACAACTGGCTCAACCACTTACTCATATAGAGTATCTGCTTTTAACTCGGTAGGTGAAACTGTTGCTTGCACTTCGGTTCAAACTACAACCGGTAATGCTACTCTTAACGCTACCAACTACAACGCCTTAAATTGGGATGATGTAACTGACGCAGTTGGCTATAATGTCTATGGAAGATACGCTACAGGTCTTGGCGAGACCTTTATGGGAACTGTCTATGTTTCTGCTTATGATGATAAGGGTCAAGATACTCCTTCACTTTCAATCTTACCTCCAGAAGCTAACTCAACTCTCGGTATTATTGGCTCAATGCCTATCTTTGCTATTTCTCGTATTTTTGTCGCAGGTGTTAAAGATAATACTTCACGCTTAGCTTTTAGTGGTACAGGAGAGAAAGTAGGCGACTTTTCTACACCTTCTTTTGGTGCAGGTGGTGTTGATGTCTTTAAGAATGATGGATCAGGAATTACCGCTATTATAGGTTTTCAAGGTGGTGTAATCGTATTCAAAGAGAACGCTATTTATAAATTCTCGTTTACATCTGATGGCTATCAGCAACTTGAGGAAGTTACTAAAGGTTTTGGTGCTATTTCATTTCGTGGTGTTCGCCATGTCGAGAATGATATTATCTTTGCCTCTCGTAAAGATGGGCGTCTTGCCTTCTTTTCACTAGGTAACCAAGAAAACTACGTAGCTACCGTACTTCGTACTAACGAACTTTCTATTAAGATTGAAAGTTATCTACAGGATGTTGATCTTAACGCTTTGGAAAACTCAGCAGGATATTATTATCGCAATCTTTATATGTGTGCTGTGCCTAAACAAGGATCTTCTTTAAATAATCGTACTTGGATACTTGACACTCGTTTTGGTGCTTGGGTTTACTGGGAAGGCTTCTCAGCTAATATGTTTACGTCATTTCTTGACTCTAGTGGATCAGAGAGTCTTTACTTTGCTGATGACGAATCTGGTTATATGGTGCAGATGTATACTAGTGAATATAATGATAATGGTTCAGCAATTGATATTAGATGGGCAACGAAATCTTTTAACCAGGGTCAATTCAACAAAGAGAAAAGATATCATAATCCCACTTTTCAGTTTAAGGGCGTTACCTCTACGACAAAGATAAATGGTTATATTTATCTTGATGGAGTAGAAAATGCAGCTCAGTTTGTAGTTAACCAACCTACCACTTCTGGGGGTGGTGCAGGTGCAATAATTCCAGGATTTACTTTAGTAGGAGACTCACCCTCTACGTTTACAGTTTCAGGGGCAGAAGCTAGCGATATTCCGGTCGAAATTTACGATTTACTACGTGGTCGATCAATTAAATATGTTTTTACTTCGAATACACTTAACTCATATTTTAAGTTTCTTACTCTAGTGCATATTTACTCGATCAATAATAAACGCTTAGACGATATATATAGAGTCTATCCAAGTTAAACTTTAAGGACTTAAAAATAATATAATAAAAGTATACTATGTCTACAAACGCATATTATCTAAACCAATATATTTCAACTACTTTAGTCTCAGTGGGTGGCATTACTGATTCGGCAACTACCGGCATTATTCTTAATTCTTTAACTAATATAGATTACACAAAACCAGGAATTGCTTGTCTTTCCTATACTAGCCCAATTGATACTAGTAAGGCAGAGTGGATTACCTACACTTCAATTAACGACTCAACTAAAGAATTACAGGGTGTTACTAGAGGTCAAGAAGGCTATTCAGCCAAACCTCATGACAATGGGGTTACTGTAGCCTTTCCAATCTCTGAAAGTCATATAAACAACTTAAACACAGCTTTAATAATTGGAGGATCAGTTACTAACTTGCTTGAGGGCATATTAGACGAAGATGACATGGCATCGGATAGCGCTACAAAGGGAGCTACTCAACAAAGTATTAA
>Ga0172381_10004620_pt1 | contig 14198 bp, 12 predicted proteins | sample Leawel6488metaG_FD_119754 | JGI IMG/M metagenome (GOLD analysis project Ga0172381, IMG submission 119754) | Leachate microbial communities from a municipal landfill in Southern Ontario, Canada - Leachate well 64-88 metaG | ecosystem: Engineered > Solid waste > Landfill > Unclassified | place... | reverse complement strand
TATGAAGTTAAATCGACACCAAGCGGCTTGACACGTAATATTGTTCAATGTCTAGATGATTTTAAAATTCCCTTGTTTCTATCGCATACCGTTACTCGCGTCTTCGGCACTGAACGACTCGAGGCTGTCGAAATCGCAAAAGTCGATGAAAAAATGCGACCGATCGAAGGAACAAAACAAATCATAAATTGCGATGCTTTGATTATATCGGTCGGTCTGATTCCCGAAAATGAAATTGCTGAGAGTTTGAATATTCCGATTAACCCGAAAACGAAAGGTCCTTACGTTGACCAAAATCTAATGACTTTGGTTGAAGGCGTATATTCATGTGGAAACTCACTTCATGTCAGCGATTTGGCTGATTATGTCTCAGAAAGCGGAGAAATTGCAGGCTATTTTGCAACAAAAGAGGCGATTTCTGCACGAAATTTGCAAGAAATTGCCATCGATAATAATCTCCTTTATTTCGTGCCTTCACACATTGATATTAGCGGAAGGCTCGATAATATAGTTGCGTATTTTCGCAGTGCAGCCGAATTTGATAAAGCCACCTTAATAATTGAAAGTGATGGTAGAGAAATATTCCGAAAAAGGTATCAAAGACTTCGCCCACCGGAAATGGAAAAAGTCACATTCAGTCTCGGTGATAAGAACTTTGGTTCAATACGAATACATTTGGAGGTTGAACAATGAAAAAAATATTAACGTGCATTGTTTGCCCAAATGGCTGTCAACTGAGAATTGATGATTCAAGCCTTGAAGTAAGTGGTAATAAATGTCCTCGCGGTCTTTCCTTTGCCATCGAAGAACTAACCAATCCACAGAGAACCGTGAGTTCAACCGTCAAAACAAACTTGATGGAATATCCAGTTGTGTCCGTAAGAACTGATGGCGCGATTCCCAAAAGCAAAATTCCCGATTTTATCAAACTATTAAAAGAGATTGTTCTTAAGGATTATCTCCCAATTGGTTCAATCATCATTCATAATATTTTTGGAACTGACACTAATGTCATTACAACTGCTGATATGCATAAAGGAGATTTTAAAGTATGATTGCGAACCCATTAATTTTGACGTTCGACTGTGGAACACAAAGCATCAGGGCTCTTCTTGTAGACAAAAAGGGTAATGTCGTTGCAAAAGAACAAACGGCATTTAATCCTGCATATTATTCCTTACAACCGGGCTATGCAGAACAAAAACCGAGTGTTTATGTCAATACGCTTAAGGAAGTATCGCGCCGTATTCACGCCAATCATCCAGATCAAATTGATAAAATTGTCGCCGTCACAATTACAACAATCCGCGATACCTGTGTTTGCGTAGATAAAGAAATCCAACCTCTTCGCGATGTTATTGTTTGGCTTGATCAAAGAGAAGCCAAGTGCGAAAAACCTTTGCCCCTTCTTTCTCGTTTAGCATTTGGTCTTGTAGGTATGAGCGAAGCTCTTGAAGATCAAAGAAAAATTACGAAAAGTAATTGGATTAAAGAAAACGAAGCAGAAATATGGGCAAAAACATATAAGTATCTCACCCTCAGCGGTTACCTAACTTATCAGTTAACCGGTGCTTTAATTGATTCGTCAGCCTCACAAGTTGCCCACATTCCTTTTGATTATAAGAATAACAAATGGTACGATCCGTCTAACATTAAGTATCCGATTTTTGATGTTGAATACGATAAACTTCAAGAAATCGTAACGCCTGGATCAGTATTGGGCTATATATCTAAATCTGTTGGTGAGGATTTCCTTATTAAGGAAGGACTCCCTGTCATCGCCACCGCATCCGACAAGGCTTGCGAGACTCTCGGTTGTGGCGTTTTAGACAACAACCTTGCTTCCCTTAGTTTTGGCACAACCGCTACAATTCAGACGACATTGCGGAAATATGTCGAACCACAACAATTTATGCCAGCCTATCCTGGCGCTGTCAGTGGTACATGGAACCCAGAAATTCAGGTCTATCGTGGTTTTTGGATGATCAGTTGGTTTAAAAAAGAATTCGCCGAAAAGGAAGTTGTCCAAGCACCTAAGTTAGGCATCTCTCCGGAGGAATTGCTAAATCAACGACTTAAGGAAATTCCACCAGGCAGTGATGGCCTTATCCTTCAACCTTATTGGGCGCCCATGCTGAAACAGCCTGAAGCCAAAGGCAGCATTATTGGCTTTTCTAGTGAACATACACGCATTCATATTTATAAAGCGATAATCGAGGGCATTGGTTATGGCTTAATGGAGGGCATGGAAAATTTAGAAAAGAGTTCTAAACAGCCCATCACCGGTCTTACCGTTTCCGGTGGCGGATCGCAAAGCGATGAAATATGTCAAATCACCGCTGATATGTTTGGAAAGCCTGTTTATAAAATTCAAACATATGAAGCGTGCGGATTAGGTAGTTCAATGGTCGCCTTTGTAAGTCTAGGTGTATATCAAAATTATAAAGAAGCAATTGAAAATATGGTCCACTACACTAAAACCTTTACACCAAATAAGGATACACACGACGTTTATCGTGGTCTTTATGAAAGAATATACCGTCGCATTTACAAGCAATTAAAACCACTCTATCGAGAATTGCGTTCAATCATCAAAGAAAGGAAAGAATAACAATGTCAAACAAACCATACAAGGGCTTTTCACCAAAATGGGTTAACACTCCGGCTGATCCCCGCAGTTGGCGATCTATTTTTCGTTGGGGTGATCCTAATTATTTCAAGTGGCCAAAGGAAAATCTTTATCGCGTCATAAAAGACGTATTTAAAATGAGCGATGAGGATTTTAAAAAATATGATGGCAGTCTTGGTTTTGGACCAGTCGACTATCAATTGCCCACAAAAATAGAAGAGAAACACATTAAAGCGTTTAAACAAATAGTAGGCGAAGATTACGTTCGAACTGATAACTACTCGCGTCTCAGTGTTGCCTATGGCAAAACCATGCATGATGTTTTGCGCATGCGTCAAAAAATCGTTGAGAACATTCCTGAAGTTGTTTTATATCCTGACAACCGCGAACAAATCGAAAAGATCGTTGCCTATTGTACAACACAAAAAATTCCTGTTTATGTTTATGGAGGTGGAAGTAGCGTCACTCGTGGGGTTGAATGCGTAAAGGGTGGAATAAGTCTCGATATGAGACTCCGCTTCAATAAAGTTATTTCTTTTAATGAAATAGACCAGACAATCACAGTTCAAGCTGGTATGAGTGGCCCAAAACTTGAAGAAGTCCTTAATGATGCTGTAAAACTTTTCAACGCCAAAAGAGCTTATACGTGTGGACACTTCCCACAATCCTTTGAATATAGTTCGGTTGGGGGCTGGGTCGTAACACGAGGCGCAGGTCAAAACTCAACTTACTATGGAAAGATTGAGGATCTTGTACTCGAACAAAAATATGCGACGCCTATCGGCAATATCGTTACTTCTCCTTACCCACGTGAAGCAACCGGTCCATCATTAAATCACATTATGATGGGGAGTGAGGGGGCTTTTGGTGTTCTCACTGATGTAACGCTACGCGTTTTTCGCCTGACAAAAGAAAACCGTAAATGTTTTTCATTTATGTTTCATAATTGGCAAGATGCCCAAAAAGCAACAAGAGAAATGATGCAATCTGAAGCAGGATTTGCTTCGGTATTCCGCTGCTCTGACGCCGAGGAAACCGATTTGATGATGCGTCTTTATGGCGTCGATGAATCGCCACTTGCTAAATTATTCAAAATTGGTGGCTATAAGCCCATGGAAAGAAGTCTATTTCTCGGCTGGAGTGAAGGTGAAAAGGGATTTGCTAAAAATGTGGCAAAAAACATTAAGCGTATCGCCAAAAAACATGGCGGGATGAATCTCACTGGTTATGTTACAAAGGCTTGGGAAAAGGGTCGTTTCACTGATCCATATCTCCGCGACGCAATGCAGGACTTCGGCATTTTAACTGATACGTTAGAGTGTTCGGTTTTATGGTCGAACATGGATGAGGTGCATAAAAGCGTCCGCGCGTACTGCCATTCACGTCCTGATACCGTCGTCACAACCCATTTATCACATGCTTATCCGCAAGGCGCTAATCTCTATTTTATTTTCATCACGAGAATGAATAACATTGATGACTATATCGCCTACCATAGCGGAATCCTCGATGCGATTCAAAAATCAGGAGCTTCAATGTCACACCATCATGGTATCGGCAAAATGTTTGGTCCATGGCTTGAGGGTTCATTAGGCAAAACTGAGTACTCTGTGTTAAAGACGCTTAAGCAGCACTTTGATCCAGATAATATCATGAATCCGGGAGGAACCTTGGGGTTCGATATTCCTGAAGAAAAGAAACGCTTTTTGATAAAATAATCGACAATTTGCATATAAAAAGCCACAAATCGTGGCTTTTTTTGATTATCGTTTAAAAACTAAAATATGCTGTATGCTATAAAAATATATGCCATCAGCGAAGCGACAAGGGAGACAACAGTAATTTGTGTGTTGATTGATGGTCCCGCGGTGTCTTTAAATGGATCGCCAACCGTATCTCCAGTAACGGCTGCCTTATGGGCAAAGCTTCCTTTGCCACCATGATGACCAGCTTCAACATATTTTTTCGTATTATCCCATAGACCACCAGAATTAGACATAAACAAGGCAAGAAGTAATCCGACGACGATATTGCCAATTAAGAATCCCCCGATGGCTTTAACTCCGCCAATGAAGCCGACGGCAATAGTAACTAAAATGGCGAAAAGACCAGCGATTACAAGTTCTCCAAGTGCGCCCTTGGTCGCAATATCAATACATTTATCATATTCGGGCGAAACGCCTTCCTTGCCTTCTTTTAAACCTGGAATATCGTTAAACTGACGATGGATTTCTTTTATCATGCGCTGGGCATTGCGATTAACGCCAAGCATGAGTAAGGCGGAGAAGACAGCCGGAACAGCAGCTCCAACTAGAAGTCCAAAGAAAATAACTGGATCCATAACATCAAAACCTGTTAAATTCGCCCCAAGAGCATTAGCTTCCGACATAAAAGCGCCCAATAAAGCGATGACCGTTAAACCAGCCGCGCCAATCGCAAATCCTTTTGTTACGGCTTTTACCGTATTGCCTGCGCTATCAAGGCGATCGGTAATCTCTAGAGCCTCTTCGCCAAGATTTCCCATTTCGACTAAGCCACGAGCATTATCAACGATCGGACCATACGCATCGTTAGAAATAATCATACCTACGATGGAAAGCATACCAACAGCGGCCATAGAAATGCCAAACATGCCGGCTGTTGCTGAATTAGTAGTCGATATATTCATTGTTAAGAAATATGAGCCGAGGGCAGATACGCCAATACCTACCATGGCAGGAAAAACGCTTAGAAAGCCATATGATACGCCAGAAAGAATAGTAAAGGCTGGTCCTGACTCAGAAGCTTGGGCCACCATTCTCACTGGTTTGCGACTATCATCAGTGAAGTAATCGGTTGCTAGACCAATAACCACGCCGACAAGGAGTCCAAGAATCGTCGAGCCCCATATAAACCAATATACATGACCAGATCCGACATCGAAAACGAAGTCGAATAGAACGGTAATAATTGCCGTTAGGATGAAATAAACGCCTGTCGTAATATATGTACTGCTGTTGAGAGCTTTGGTTGGATTACCATGTTTTCCAATATTGGCTGTTGAAACGCCAATTATCGAAGACAATAAACCGGCCGTTGCAAACAAAAAGACGAGAGGGATAAATTTTGGATCAAGGGCGATAGCTAAGACAAGGGCTGCAGCAAGTGAGGCGATATTTGAGTCAAATAGATCAGCACCCATTCCCGCAACATCACCAACATTATCGCCGACATTATCCGCGATAACGGCCGGATTACGAGGATCATCTTCAGGAATGTTTAACTCAACTTTTCCTACTAAGTCAGCACTAATATCAGCCGTTTTGGTGAAAATTCCGCCTCCCGCTTTAGCGAAAAGCGCCAACGAACTAGCTCCGAAACTAAAGCCAATTAAGACTCGGGCGTTTCCGGTCCAACTATATGTCGCCCAGAAAATAAGCGTGACTCCCAATAAACAACTTGCGACAACAGCCATGCCCATAACTGCACCACCACGAAAACCAGCCATAAATGAAGGCTTTATTCCTTTAGTTGCGGCTTCAGCTGATTTGACATTCGCGATTGTGGCAATATCGATGCCAATCTTGCCAGCAATGCCCGAAAAGACAGTTCCGATTAAATAAGATGCCGCCATTGCAATATTAGGCAGGGCGCGATGAACATTGACTTCATCGCCAACTTGCCAAATTGGTTTGGGAAGGAAAAGCAGAATAAATAGAAACAAGATTCCAGCAAAAATAGCCAAAATCGTGTATTCTCTTTTTAAAAAGGTATTTGCTCCCCGCTTAATTAAAGTTGAGACGTAAGCGATCTTTTCATTATCTGATTTGAGTTTTTTTACCCACATCGCCATCCAAATCGCAACTCCTATTGCCAAGATAGAAACAAACAATGCAATCAAATATGCCCACATTTCCTTCGTCATAAATTGCTCCTTATTATAATGATTGTGCTCTATTATTATAAGGCATGTTTATCAATCAGCGAAGAAGTGTTCTTGTCATGTTTATTTCCTTGTTTATAAAAAGTGCCACAAAATCCAGTGACTTTTTATAAAAAAAGTTTATTATATTATCGTATGGCAATTCTTAACCAAATCCTTGATATTATTAACCAAATTGCAATCGGTATCATCTCTGTCGCCTTTCTACCACAATTAGCATTCATCATCTTCTTTTTCATCCGCGCCAAAAGATATCCTGAGGCAAAAACCTTACACAAATACGCTATTCTCATTCCCTGCCGAAATGAAGATGATGTCATTAGTGACTCGATTAACAAAATTCAAACAACCTTAACTTATCCTCGCTCACATTATGACATTTTTGTTGTTGCCCATAATTGTACAGACCAAACCGCCATAGTGGCCGAAAAAGCCGGCGCAAAGGTCATCGTTTATAACAATAATCAGGAGCGAACCAAAGGTTATGCTCTTAAACATTCCTTTGCGGAAATTATTAAACAATTCAATACAGAATACGAAGCTTTTATCATCTTTGATGCTGACACTGAACCTCATCCCAATTATCTAACAAAGATGAATAACGCTTTCGACAGCGGAACAAAATATGCAACTTGCTATCTCAATGCTAAAAACTATACGGAAAGCATTTCTTCTTCAATCTGGTCTTTGTGGTATATTCGCGACAGTCGTTTTGTGTGTAACTTGCGTTCGCGCATAAATTTTTCAAATATCTATGGCGGACACGGAATGCTTATAGCTACTGAGGAAATCATCGAACATGGCTATGATTCAGTAAGCATCGTCGAGGATGCTGAGTACAGCATGAAAATAGCTTTGCGTAAGCAAAGAGTAGAATATGTAAGCGAAGCGATGGTCTATGATGAACACCCAGCAACATTCAAGGCCATTTTTGCTCGCAACCGTCGTTTTGGCTATGGCCTTATCCGTTTATTTGGTAAATACGGCTATCGTTTAATTGGGCGTTTTTTCCAAACACTTAATTTCTCGTATATCGATTTATTTTTAACTCTCTTTTTCATCCCCATTGCTGTAATGGCCGTCTTTTGGTTTCCGGCATATTATGGCTATTTGGTTGCTTATAATTATATTATTGGTAACAATGCCGCGGCTTGGACAATTATTTTCAACTTAATCATGATTCTTGCTTTCGCCTTTATTGTTCCTTTTATTGTTCAGGGCGCCTTGACGGTTATTCTTGAACACAAAAGAATCAACTATGGTAAATGGTATAAGCTGATACCTTCAATCGTATTCCTTCCAATGTTTATGATTATTTACTGTTTAGCAATCACCATAGGAGTATTAACTCCCAAGCTGAAATGGAAGCAGACGCGCAAGAAAAAGAGCGATGAAAAGAACGTTAGTTAATGATTATAAGCAATTTTCTAAGGAGGTTTCTTCAATGAATGATTTGAAAAATTTTATTGCCACACCCCTTGCTCATCGCGGTCTTCATGATGAGCGTTTTGATGAAAATAGTTTAAGTGCTTTTAAAGCTGCAGTCGATCATGGATATGGCATCGAACTCGACGTTCATTTAATGAAGGATGGCACATTGGCTGTTATTCACGATGCCCACTTATCGCGAGTTGCGTCCCTTAATCGTCAAATCAGCGACATGATAAAAGAAGAACTTCTTTCGACTTGTCTTCATCTTTCTCGTGAACACATTCCGACTTTGGATGAAGTATTGAAAGTAATCGATGGCAAGGTTCCTCTCCTCATTGAAATGAAAGTCGACGGAGAATTTAATTCTCTTCTGCCCGAAACGATTATAAAAATGCTAGAAAGTTATCCGCAAACCAATAATGTTGCGATTGAGTCATTTAATCCTTACGCTATTCGTTGGTTGAGTAAAAACCACCCAGACAAATATCCATATGGACAACTCATCTCTCACAATTTAGAAAACATTGGCAAATTCGCAAATTGGATGTTTAAAACAACGAATATTCGTTTTCTATCTAAACCAACTTTCTTGGCCTATGATATAAACTTTCTTCCAAATAGAAAAGCAAGAAGGTTACGCCGAAGAGGATGGCCAATTATTTCTTGGACAATTGATAGCGATGAAAAACACGAACTAGCCGTAAAAGAATCCGACAATTATATCTTTGAATCAATTAGGCCTTAATATTGGCCTTTTTTGATACTTTATATCTATCCAATTTGTGCTAACATTTTAGATAGATATGCATGTAAATGCACAGGAGAGAATATGAAACTTAACGTTAAGCGAACTTTCTTAGTGGGCTTTGCCTTTTTGCTCATCAGTATGTTTTGGCAAGTTTATGATGGGACAATGTCTATTATCTTGGTTACTCACTTTGGCCTCAATCAATTTTGGTCAGGTGTTGTTCTTGCTTTAGATAACGTCTTGGCTTTAATCTTTCTGCCTTTATTTGGCGCATGGTCTGATAAGACAAGTACCAAGATGGGTAAACGCAAACCATATATTTTAATTGGCACGATTGTTGCGGCAGTCGTTTTTATCGCTCTTGGCTTCATCGATCGCTATCAGTTGGCATCGCTTCACGCTTTAAATATTAGTGACGTTATTCAACAAACTACTGGTGATAGTCTTTACTACTTCACCGTTAACGGTGTCGTTCAGCAATTTGAATATAACGGAGTAATGATGACTTATAGTGCCGTTCGTGAAATCGTTTCCAGCGGTCGAGCTGGTTTTATCTTTACAAATGTTACACAACCAAACTGGTATTATCTTGCTAGTTTTATTTCGATTTTATTCATCGTTTTATTAGCGATGTGTTCTTATCGGACTCCAGCCGTTTCCTTAATGCCTGATGTCACAATTAAACCTCATCGCTCAAAGGCCAACGCCATTATAAACGCCATGGGAACAATTGGTGGTGCTATTTCATTGGGCTTGATTGCTTTCATAGGTACTATGAAGCCAACTAATTATGCGACATTCTCCTATTTACCACTATTCTTAGTCACTTCGGCATTAATGCTCGTCATGCTCGTCATTTTTATGCTTCTTGTTAAAGAAGTCAAATGGACAGAAGAAATGCGTCGTGAATCAATTGAATTAGGAATCGAAACGGCCGAAACGGAAAGTGTCGAGAAAGGAACCAAGGGAGAAAAAATGACTCCCGAAGTTCGTAGAAGCTTCTTGTTTATATTGGCCTCAGTTATTTTATGGTTCTTCTCGTATAATGCCGCATCAAGCAAAATTACGCTCTATTCGACGGAAGTGCTTGGCATCGCTAATTATTCCTTTCCCCTAATGATCGGTTTCGTCTCGGCTCTCATCGCATATTATCCAGTCGGCATTGTCTCGACAAAACTAGGTCGCCGAAACACAATTATGGGTGGAATTGTCATCTTAATTATTGGTTTTTTACTCGGTTTTGTTGCCGGAATTGCTTTCTTCCCTGATTGGTTAATCTTTGCTGCCATGGTCTTTGTTGGTGTTGGTTGGGCATCAATTAACGTCAATTCTTATCCAATGGTCGTCGAGATGTCACATGGCCCGAATATTGGTGTTTACACAGGTTATTATTATTCAGCCAGTATGTTCGCGCAAATCCTGACACCAATTATTTCTGGTCTTATTATGGATGCTGTCGGTATGAGATGGTCGCTCTTCCCTTATTCAATTTTCTTTGCAATCGCCGCCTTTGTAACCATGATCTTTGTAAAACACGGGGAGCCAAAGAAAGTCGATATCGATAAGGTTACCGTTAAAACTGAATAGCGTTTAAAACCATCAATAGAAAACCCACGACTTATTCGTGGGTTTTTACATAATCCATATAATTATCATCGATGTCTAAATAGTCCGCCACCGGCGCTGAATCCGCCTTTACCTTTTAAAATTCCTGCTCCGCCGGAAACAATGATAAAAATAACAGATAAAGAACCGAAAATAATTCGGTCGTAGAGTGTGCCGTAAGGCGAGAAGAAGTAATCAAAAATATTCATCGACTCATTGGCGTTATATTGGCTTGGGCTTTCGTCTTCAAACCAATAATCATGAAAAGCGGAATGAAATTCATCCTGCGGAAAAACTTGCTCTGGCATGTCATAAACTTCATCATAAAGAGCATTTAAAAACTCATTCATCATCGAAGCCGATCCGATTTCGAGGTCGTAGTCATAAGGATTTGTCAGTTGTTCATCCGGTAAATAATGTAACAGCGTTTTACTGTAGATACTAAGTTGCTTAGACACAGTAAGATATATCAACATTTTATCTGTCGCTTCAATTTGAAATTCAACTAGATCATAATTCGCATAAGGCTCGTCATTGACTTTTTCAAAAAGAAAAAGAGCAAGAAGACCCATATTGTTATTACCGATTTTCCATTCTCTAAAAATAGTTGTTTTATTAAAATTTGCTGGCGTTTGCCCATCTTCAAGAAGAAAAGTCGCAAAAACAATTTGCGCCCCTCCAACTTGTTCAATATTTTTCGATGTTTGGTATAAAGTTTCTGCTTCACCGATAAAATAGTTTTCAAAAGTAGGTGAAAAAACATCCGCAAAATTATAATTTTGAAAAACAGTTTCAGGTTGGAGATATAATTCAAGCCCATGGTTTTCGTGGTAAAGTAACTGAAATCGGAGTTCGAACCACCACTTTAGTTGATATTAATGGCGATGTCTTGATCATTAACAATTCCGATTTAAGACAAACGATTAATACCTCTGCAAATTTGTCACCAGCAATCTGTGATATATCTATTTCTTACTCAAAGGATATCGGCAAAGTTGAAAAATAATTCTTGATAACATCGAAAATCTTCGAACCAAGATTCCAAACATAATTGAAGGACCATATTATCACGGTGTTCAGTCGTTATCGGAGTCTTCAGTGGTCATTCGCATGTATGCTCGCACTGATGAGTTGAAAAAATATCAGGTTGCGCGTGACTTGAATAAGGAAATGAAACTTCTATTTGATAAACACAATATTCAAATACCTTTCAATCAAATTGTCGTTCATTATGAAGACGAAAAGCTCGAGAAGAAATAAACTTCAAAAAGCATAAACTCACCCCGCTTAAGCGGGGTTTTTATGTAGGCATGAATATTAAGTTATTTGAAATAATCTGCACATTTCGCGGCTGAACCGATTGCCCATTTTAGATTGTATCCGCCACATGGACCATCGACATCAATGATTTCGCCAAGAAAATAGACATGGTCTTCATGTTTTGAAGATAAATCATCTTTGAGATTTTCGACACTTACACCACCGATTGTCACCTGCGAATATTCATAGTCATAACTTTCACGATATGTAAAGGACATCGCCGCGGCTATCTTGGCTATCTTTTGGCATTCTTCATAAGAAAAATAGTGATCAGGCACAATCTCGGCTATTTTATAAATATAGTTGGCTACCCCTTCGTTAACAAAGGATAAAAGAGGGTTGATGTTGCCCTGGCTAATCCGATAAAGATCTTTTACGGTTATTATCGCTTGATCTTTATTAAGAACCGCTAAATAAATCTTCGCTTCTTTTATTTTTTTTCGATTAATAAGTGAAGATAGATTCATGATAACAATCCCGGAAAGCCCGTCTTTCTTAAACATTACTTCGCCATATTCTTCATGAACAAGCCGCCCATCAATAAAAAGGCTGGCTATCGTATGAAATCTCTGACCAAATAGAGGTTTAACATCTTCATGAATACGGATGGGACATAGACCAGGTTTCAATTCAGTTACTTTATAACCATGTTTAGCTAATACCTCATAAAGACATCCATCTGAACCAAGATTGGGATTAGACCTTCCCCCGACAGCAATAACTAATCGATCAACATTTGTCTGATATTTATCGAGTTGCAACTTTATTTTTTCTTTGTCGACTTGGTAATCAATGAGCCGTGTATTTAACACAATATTTACGCCGAGTGACTGCGCTTTTCGTTCTAAGACCTTGACCACATTAGCCGCTGATTCACTAATTGGGTAAAGTCCGTCACCATTCATCGTTTTAGTCGGTATGCCTAGTTCTAACAAAAAATCTTCTTGATTATAATCATCAAGAATCTTTTTCACATACTCGTGGTTGGTATATCTTTGATATGGGGTGCCAATATTACCTATATTACATTTCCCGTTTCCGGTCGCTTTAATCTTTTTACCAACACAATCCATGCGCTCATATAAAAACACTTCATCTTGAGGATATTTCTCTTTTAGTTTAATACTGGCAACAAGTCCAGAGGCTCCAGCACCGATAATCGCAATTTTCATACTAAGATTTTAACATATGCAACCAATCAGTTTTCAAAATTATAGTTTTGCGTTTCGTTTTTTAATATTTTTATAAAGGCTAGCGAGACCACCTTTAGCCGTTTCGCGATATGCTTTTTTCATATCTTTTCCCGTTTTTAGCATTGTCTTAACAACGGCATCAAAAGATATCGCGTGCGTGCCAGCGATATATTTAGCTAAAAGAGTGGCCGTAATAGCTTTGGAGGCCGCGACAGCATTTCGTTCGATACAAGGTATTTGCACATATCCGCCAATCGGGTCACAAGTTAGACCGAGATTGTGCTCGAGGGCTATTTCGGCTGATGATTCGATTTGATTTATGTCGAGCTTTAGGAGTTCGGCATAAGCAGCGGCAGCCATCGAGCAGGCTGTTCCTATTTCGGCTTGACACCCAGCTTCAGCACCGCTAATTGAAGCATTATGTTTAACGATATTGCCAATAAGACCGGCTGTAGCCAAAGCTTTTAAGACTTCTTCGTCTGAATAATGATATTGTTCCGCCATAAATTTTAATAAAGATGGCAGTGTCCCGGCCGAACCGCAAGTCGGAGCCGTAACGACAATTCCGCCACTAGCATTTTCTTCTCCGGTAGCAAAAGCATAGGCGCTCATCAAGCGATATGAACGTGCGGCTAAAGTTTCCGACTCATCAAATTGGTTATATAAGTCGCCCGCTCTTCGATAAACTTTTAAAGACCCCGGTAAGAAGCCGCGGTTATTAAGTCCGTTATCAATTGTCAGTTTCATTTGACGCCATACTTTAGCAAGATAATCCCAAATTTCTGGTCCTTCACGATCGGCGACATAATCATAGAAGCGCCATTTATTGGCTAAGCACAATCGCTTAATCTCATCAAACGTCTTTTCTTGATATTTCTCGCCTACTTCAAAAAACGTTTCGCCATCAATCGAAATGGCTCCGCCACCTAGCGATAGAATTCGATGTTTTATATCCTCTTCACCATTTTGGTGAATAATAATGTCAAATGTATTGGCGTGAGATACCTTCGTCTTGTAATCAAAGGTAACATTGCAAGACCGAGGCGCAAAAGTGTTAATAATGGCTTTATCAGTTAAATGACCGCGACCCGTAAAAGCTAAAGAACCATATAAGAAAATGTCGTATGATGAAGCGTTTGGGTATTTCGCTCGCAAAAAGGCCGCAGCCTTCTGCGGTCCCATCGTATGAGAACTTGAAGGGCCTTGCCCAATTCGATAAAGTTCGCGAATGCTTTTCATCTTATTTGTCCTTTTCAGCAATACTAATTATTACCTATATTCACAATAAAGACCATCTTGAAAGGGCATTCATAATAATATAGTTATTATTTTGTTAGTAATTCGTGAATT
>Ga0172381_10004619_pt1 | contig 14201 bp, 10 predicted proteins | sample Leawel6488metaG_FD_119754 | JGI IMG/M metagenome (GOLD analysis project Ga0172381, IMG submission 119754) | Leachate microbial communities from a municipal landfill in Southern Ontario, Canada - Leachate well 64-88 metaG | ecosystem: Engineered > Solid waste > Landfill > Unclassified | place... | reverse complement strand
AGATTATCTTTTTGTAAGAAAATATACAGAGAAAGAGCCATTTGTGGACGTATATGATGAAGGCACTTATTTTGAGATAATTATTACTAATGATTCTTCTGATAATTTAACCGATTATCAGGTTGCAATTCCAAATGATATTATTGGAATAACTACAAAAACAGAAAGTCTAAAAGTAGAAGAACTACCTCTTGAAACAATTGGGTTTATTGAAGAAAAAACCATTCCATATTATATAGAAGATGATGGCACCAATAAATTTACTTTTGTTAAACAAACAATCCCAGGAAATACCATCAAAACCTTGAAAATAACAAAAGAAAACGGATATACTCCAAATGGAAATAGAGTTTTTGATTTCTTTGATGATTTCACTTCTGCACAATTAGATTTGGGGAAATGGTCAGATGGAACAACACCAATTTATGTTTCCTCTGGAGAAACATTAAGAATAAATGTCGGGGCAGTTACATTAAGTAATCCATTATCTTTCAATTTACAAGATAATTATATTATTAGAACTCGCTCGAAAAATATAAATACAACTGCAAGTAATGGTGGGACAACACCCTTACTTTTATCTGCACGATTTGTGGCATCAAGTAATGGAAATTCCGATGCTTCAATTTCTATTGTAAAAACAACAAGCACAAGTACAGCAATGGTTTTAAATTCTGCAACTGGCGCAAGTGCAAGTTATAACATTACTAATGGAGTAACACTTTTTACATCTACACTAGATCAATATAATGTATTTGATGTTATTACTAAAATAAATTCTTTTGATATAAATAAAGATGATACAAATGTTTATTCTTCTTTAAATTATACATTTACAAAAAATATGAATTATATTTCTTTGGGTGCAATGACCGGAGCCGCAACAGATATTGGAGACACAGAATATGATTATGTTTATGTAAGAAAATATGTAGAAAATGAACCAACAGTCGTTGTTACAGATAATGGATCAGATTATACAGTTACTATTGAAAACACAACAGAAGATGATTTAACCAATTATCAAGTAAAAATATCAAATGATGTATTATCAGTTTTATCAAAAACTGAAAGCTTAAAAATTGAATATACAATCCCTCCAGAACCAACACCCACGCCATCAGATACAGCAGAAACCAGATTATTTGCTTGGGTAAAGGTTCCAATGCTGTATTCAATAACAGATACAAATATCTATATGTACTTTGGTAATTCTGGGTATATTGAAGAAAACTCAACAGCCGTTTGGGATGAAAATTATCTTTATGTTGAACATTTTGATGATGTAATTATTCAAAATAATCAATCCAGTCTTTCTGATTCAACAGGAAGAGTAATAGCAACTCCTTATAATTTTGATAATACTTCTAAATCTAAATTTAAAACAGAAGGGCTTTTTGGAGATTCTGTTCTTTGTGATGGTATAAATGATTATATAATTGCACCAGCATCATTATCTGAAATAAATGATAATAATCTGTTAACAATAAGTCTTTGGGTAAAAACAAACATAATTTCAAAATTAGCAATGCCTTTTGGTTCTTTTACACCAGCAGCAGCTAGGATTTACTTAGGCACACATACTTCTACTTGGGCAAGAGGTGTGGGTAGTGTTGTTTGGGCAGCGTCTTCTTTTCCTGTAACAACAAATTGGACTAAATTAGTTTTAATCATAAATAAAAATTCTCCAAATAGTAAATTTTTTGCAAATACAGATTTAGTTTATGATACAAATGCCTTTGTTTGGACAAATACTACTGATTTTCCGTATATTTGTGGAACAGGGGCTTATTGTTGGGATGGATATATAGACGAAATAAGGATTGAAAAAAATATAAGATCTGATGCTTGGAGAAAAGCAGAATACTATAATCAACAAGATCCAAATAATTTTTATGATGTTTATAGTAACCAGTAATTTCCTTTCCTACTGGAAAGAAAACCACTACTATTTTCTTTCCTTGAGGAAAGTAAAAACTCACTAAATTCTTTCCTTGAGGAAAGGATTTAAAAAAGCTTCCATATAATATATTATTATGTTAAAGGACATCTTAAAGAAGATAATACTTGAGTCGCAAGAAAAAGCACAAAAGTATATTTCTAGAAATCTAATTCCTACAAAGACATTGACTTCTCAGAACTGCGTGGTTCTGGTGGGGGCAAGAAGGGCAGGTAAAAGTTATTACCTAATGGAAATCAAAGAAAATCTAAAAAAATTACTAAATAAGAAAGATAAAGACTTTGTATACCTCAATTTTGAAGATGAAAGATTAGTTGACCTAAAAACTGCTGATTTAGATTTAATCCTTGAGAGCTATCAAGAACTATATTCTAACACTAAACCAATATTACTATTAGATGAAATACAAAATGTAAAACACTGGGAGAAGTTTGCAAGACGACTTGCTGATAACGATTATAGAGTATATATTACTGGTTCTAACTCCAAACTATTAAGTAAGGAAATCGCAAGCACTCTTGGTGCTAGATATCTACAGATATCTGTTAATCCTTTTAATTTTAAAGAATATTTAGAGATTGTGGGTTTTGAATTTGATTCCAAAACCACTTATTATTCTAAAGACCTATATCAACTAAAGAAATACATGCAAGAATATCTTGAATACGGTGGTTTTCCAGAAATTGCAAAAAAAGAAGACAGATATTCAAAACTAGAGTTACTAAAAACATATTTTGATCTTTATATTTATAAAGATCTTTCAAAAAGATGGGCAATTGATAATCCTGATCATTTAATATTAATTATTAAAAAAATAAAAGAAAATATAGGTAATGAATCTAATCCTAATTCCATATTTGAAAAACTATCTTCAATAAATGTTCCAATAAGTGTAAAAACTACTTACAATTATGTAACCTTTCTTAAAAATGTATTTTTAATTTCAGAAATTACTATCTATAGAAAATCATTTACTAAAAGAGAAGCTAAAAAAAAGTATTACTTTATAGATAATGGTTTTTTAAAATTATTTGAAATAGATAACGATTATGGTAAAAAACTAGAAAATCTAGTATGTACTGAATTAGTTAAACAAAAAAAAGAAATATATTATTGGAGAAACAAAAAAGACCAAGAGTGTGATTTTATAATCAAAGATCAAGATAAAATTACTGGTTTAATACAAGTAACTTATGAGTTCAATAATGATTCTAAATCAAGAGAAATTATTGGATTAACACAAGCAATGGATTTTTTCAAATGCAAGGTAGGAACAATAATAACTTTGGATCAAGAAGATAAAATAATAATTGATAATAAAACAATTAATATCATTCCACTTTACAAATGGTTATTAACAGGTAAATGAACATGAAACTAAACAATAAGGGAGTAAGTACAATCTTTACTGGAATAATGATATTTGTATTATCTATAGTAGTTATGACAATTATTCTTGCTTTTGTTATTCCATACATAAATAGCTTAAATGAACAAATAAGATATAAACAAAATAAAGAAAATATATTTTGGTTAAATCAAGAACTGCAAGAACTTAAAAATTTGGATGTAAATTCATATAAAAATTTAGATTTACAAACAACTGACGAGATAACTATTGATTCAGAAACTAACACAATTTATATAACACAACAACTGAAAACGGATTCTTTTAATAATTTTAAAAATCAAATATTTGAAAATATTACCATTTTAAGAGAAAATAATGCTCTTGTTTTTACACTTGACTTAGATGGGATAATTACTTTGAATAAAAGCACAATTGTAACAAACAACAGAACAATTAGATTTGACATTTCTGGAATATATAATGGAATACCGATTGCAAGTTTTGACGAAAATATTACAAACACCTATCCTGAACTTATAACTCCACCAGCAGAACCAATTTTTGATATCACAGATTATAATTCTAATTTAATAATAAATTTTGATTTTACAAAAGGATATAACTTTAATCAAATTCAAGAAGGAAAGCAAACGATTGTAGAAGATATTATTTTTAATAGTAATGGAGCTAACTTAAACGGAACATCTTCAAAAATAGAAATAGACAAAGATTTAATGCTTGGAAGTAATGATTTTACAATTGAAACTTTAATTGATAATAATTATTCAGGATATTTATTTAGTAAAACTGCCAGAATTGGTGGAATGGATATATTTATAGATAATAATAGAATAATAAATACCTTTGCTCAAGGAATAGAAATACCTTATAATATTATAAGTATAAATGTAGATGATAATTATATTTATTATATTGATACTTTTTATAGATTAATAAAATTAAATAAATCAGATTACTCTTATGTTACGCATATTGGATATCCAATTAATTCCGGAGGCGATTATGAATTTGTTAATCCTTTTCAGATTGCAATTTTCGGAGATTATCTTTATGTTGTTGATTATGGGTCCTCAAGTGCACAAATTAAAATATTTAGAAAAAACGATCTTTCTTTTGTTAGAAAATTAAGTGTTGCAAGAAGTGTAACAACTACTAGTGGATTAAGCTATCCAAGAGGTATTGCAGTTGATCAAAATTATTTATATATTTCTGATTCAGGAAACCACAGAATAATGGTTAGAAGACTAGATGATTTTAGTTATGTAATGCATTATGGAGGGTATACTGCAGGAGCTGGACAAGACCAATTAAGTACTCCTAGAGAAATTGCTGTTGATGATAATTATCTTTATATTGCAGATGGTGCAAATCATCGTGTGATGATTAGAAACAAATCAGATTTAAGTTATGTAACTCACCTTGGAACAACAGGAACAGCAAATACTGTTGCAACTAATTTTAGTACACCTGTTGGAATATATGTAGATAACAATTTTCTTTATGTTGCAGAATATGAAAATCACAGAATTAAAAAATATGAAAAAGGAACTTGGACATTACTTTCTTTAAGACCATCAAGTGGGGCCACCTCTGGAAACGATTTTAATAGATTTGTTTATCCAAGTTCTATAGCTGCAGATTCTCAAGGGTTTGTTTATGTTGCAGATTCCGGAAATCACAGAATAATCAAATCAGATAGTAATCTTAATTTTGTGTCTAGATTTCCTGATAATCAATATACTCTTAGGATTGCAGATCCTGAAAATCTTTCGAATCCATATGGGATAGCTTATGATGACGGATATATCTATATTTCTGATTATGGAAATAATCGGATAATAAAAAAAAGAGCAGACAATCTTGAAACTGTTGCAATGTTTGGTCTAAGTACTCTTGGAGCAGGCAGTGGAACAACTGGAGTTAACGGCCCTTATGATCTTACTGTTGATGGAGACTATCTTTGGGTTGTTGATTATGGTAATTCTAGAATGTTAAGACTAAATAAATCAGATTTAAGTTACTCTGCAACTTTTGGAAGTTCAAGTACTACAACAGATGAAGGATTTTATTTGCCTAGAGGGGTTGCTGTTGATGAAAATTATATTTATATTACAGATGGTAGAAACCACAGAGTGAAGAAACATGATAAAACTACTTTTGCTTTTGTAGCAAAAACTACAGATAGTAACTATACAAATTTTGGGTGTGGAGCTACACAAACTTATTATCCTACAGGAATTGCAGTTGATGAAAATTATGTTTATATTACTGAAGGAAGTTGTCCTTATAGAATAAAGGTATTAAATAAATCTGATCTTTCTTTTGTAGCAAACTATGGTTGGAATTATGTAACAATAACAACAGAAGCATTTAGTACTGCTCTTCTTATGAAACTAGATGGAAATAATCTATATGTTGCAGATTATTCAAATAATAGAATTAAAAAAATTAATACAAAAAACTTTTTTGTAAGTGAAATTGGAACTATTGGAGTTTTAGGGTATATGCCTGGAGAATTATATGGCCCATGGGGTGTTGCTGTTTCTCCAGAGAAAGTTTATGTAACTGACACAGTAAACAGAAGAATTGTTGTTTATGATAGAAATTTAATTGACCAAAATGTTTTAATTAGTGGTGCAAAATATGATAACAACAATTTTAGTGCAATGGACAATAATCAGTTTAATCAACCTAATGCTGTTGCTTGTGATAGTAATTATCTTTATGTTGCAGATACCTCAAATAACAGACTAGTTAAATTAAATAAAGAAACCGGAAATGCAGATGTAGTAATGGGAAGACCGTATTTAGTTGCATCACCAACAAATTCTATGGATTTTTATGCGCCTTCTGGAATTGCGATTGATGAAAATTATGTTTATCAAACAGATAATTCAGTACACATTCTAACTAAAAGAAATATTTCTGATTTTACAAAAATTGTAGCGGTTGGTGGATCAGCCAAGCCAGCAACAAATACAAGTTTAACTTATCCTCGTGGAGTTGCGGTAGATAGTACTTATGTTTATATTGCAGATTCCAGTAATAACAGAATTAAGGTACAAAATAAATCTGATCTCTCTTATGTTGGACAATTTGGTACAACTGGTTCAGGAACTGCAAATTTTAATGGTCCTCAGGATGTAGCGGTTGATGATAATTATATCTATGTTGCAGATTATACAAATAACAGAATAAAAATACACAATAAAAGTTCACCATATGCTTATGTTACAATGTTTGGAGTTTCTGGAACTGGAGATGCAAATAATCTTAGAAATCCTATAGGGGTTACTGTTGATGATAATTTTATTTATATTTCTGATTACTCAAATCACCGGATTGTTAAATATGATAAATATACATATCAATATATTGGTAAACTTGGAGGAATAGCCTATAACACTGATAACAATAGTTTCTACTATCCTTTAAGATTAAGTCTTTGTAATGGAGAACTATATGTCTCAGATTCTGGAAATTACAGAATACAAGTACTTGATACTAATCTTAATTATTTAAGAACATATGGGGAAAGATCATTTGGAGAGAATCAATATCTTTATCCAAAAGGCGTTTTTGTAGACGATAATTATATTTTTATTGCAGACACTACAAATCAAAGTATTGTAAAAAGAAATAAAACCGATTTTTCATTTGTCTCCAGACTTGGTGGGCCACTTATAGGAGCTACAAATGATAAATTCTATAACCCATACGGTATTGCATCAGATGGAACACATATTTATGTTACAGATGCAAGTTATCATAGAATAAAAAAATTCTTGGTAAATGATTTTAATTTTGTAACAAGTATTGGTGGAACTGGTGCTGGAACTGGAAATAATCAATTTTATTCTCCATATTCCATTAATATTTTTGGAGATAATTTATTTATTGCAGATTATTCTTCAAACACTATTAAAGTACACAATAAATCAGATTTATCTTTTATTTCTAGAGATTATGGAATGCACGGAAATAGTTATTATGGGCCAACAGGCGTTACTGCTGATGAAAATTATTTCTATGTTTCTGAAACTCTTTCTTTTAATATTAAAAAAATAAGAAAAAGTGATTATCGTGTTGTAAAAGAGATAAAGAGATATGATGAAAATACGTCTGCAGGAAGATATTTTACACAAAGTTATAATGACGTTGTACCTGGTGCAATTTTTGAAATTGATGTTGACGAAAATTATCTTTATGCTCCGGATAATTCTAATCATAGAATAATTGTATTTAATAAAACGGATTTGTCTTATGTTGGTAAAATTGGTTACTCAGGACAAGGGCCATTAAATTTTTATAATCCTTATGGAGTCTCTGTAGATGACAATTATGTCTATGTTTCAGACAGTTCAAGTCATAGAGTTGTAAGAAGAAATAAATCAGATATACTTACTGAAAATAATGGTTATGCATCAGGATATAATTATCTTCCTTTTTCTCTTGTTTCAGTTGTGCCTATTGCTCAAGATAGCCCTACACATCTTGTAATTCAAAGAAGAGGAAAATATCTTTGTTATTACATAAATGGATTAAAAGACAATTGTATAGATGTTTCTATCAATCTTAATGCTTTAAACTTTGATACAAAAACTTGGTTAATGAGTATTGCATCAAAAGACGATATTACAAATGCTAAAGGATCTATGAAATATTTTAGATTATATGATAGATCATTTACTGATAGTGATATTAATAATATGTTTAATCAAGTTAATTTAGATTATAATATTTCAGGAAATGATCGTAATCTTACAACTGAACTTTTATCTTATTATAATCTTGATGAAACGTCTGGTGCTGTTCTTGACAGTACCGGTTTTAGAAACGGCACAATTGCTGGTAACACTTTACAGAATCAAACTGGAAAGATAGGAACAGCATATACTTTTGACGGAACTGGAGATTATATTGATTTTGGAGATAACACAATTACAGGAAACCAGGATTTCACATTAACTGCGTGGGTTAAATTAAATGTTAATAGTAAAACACAAGGAGCAGTATCTATTGGAACAGCAACTGCTGATCTAGGAGCATATTTAGGGTTTATAGCTACAGGATATAGTTATGGTAATAATAATAATGTTAATTATTCTTATGCTGGTGGATTTTGGAATTATAATATTGGAACTGGAGTAAATGAATACGGAGATTGGACTCATATTGTTATGACTTATAATGCAAAGGCTAGTGCTATTAGACTATTTGTTAATGGAACAGAAAAAATTTCAGTTAATAGAACTACACTAAACTTAGGTACAACCACAACAAGGATTGGTAGAATTCTAACTGATACCTCTTATGATTTAAATGGGCAGATTGATGAAGTGGGAATCTGGGCAAGAACATTAACTCCTGATGAAGTTTCAACTCTTTATAATAATGGAAATGGACTAACTTATCCTTTTACTAATTAATTTGATTTATTATGATACCAGAAAAAGAAGAAGCAATCACTTTACTTAAAGAACACTTAAAGGAAAAAGCAAATCTAGATCATTGCTTTCTTGTAGGTTATGGTATGCAAGGGCTTGCAAAATACTTTAATGAAAACCAAGAATATTGGTTTATTACTGGCTTACTTCATGATCTTGACTTGGAGTGTTTTGATGGAGATATAAATCAACATACTCTTGTTACTGAACAGATTCTCTTAAAGAAAAACATTGACATACAACTGATTAATGACATTAAAAGTCACAATGAAGTGGTGGGGGTGCCAAGAGATACACAAATAAGACATGCACTCTATTCTCTTGATGGTTTAACTGGAATCATAAGGGCTTATGTGTTAATGAGACCAGACAAGGATATAACTAAGGCAGAAACTAAGTCAATATTAAAAAAAATAAAAGATAAGTACTTTGCTTGTGGAGTCAATAGAGAACAAATTTGTCTTTGTGAAAAAACACTTGGTCTTCCAATTGAAAAGTTCATTGAAGTTGTACTTGAAGAAATAAAACAAAACTATAAACTGGAATAACCGTGCCACTAAATTTTAAAAAAATGCCTGCAGCAACAACTGTAGAAATACGAAAAGCTCTTGAGAGGCATGGATTTAAAGCAGATGAAACTGATCATAAGCATATAAAATTTATAAATGGAAAATGACAAGAATTAATTTTAATTAAAGGAAATAAAGAAATAAGAAAAGATACATTAAGATTTTTAATAAAACAATTTGCAAAAGCTAAAGGCATAACTGATGAAGAAGCACTAATTTTACTTTTTGAGAAAAAGTAAGATTAACTAAATAGTTTTTTGAGCTATTAGGAAATTACTGAATAGCTGAATTTTGAATGATCTATTTTAGCTAGGTTTCTTTTAATATCCCAATCTAAACAAAGGCAGAGTCTATTTTTTCTTAAATCCAAATACCTTATTGTATTTTTCGTGATCTCCGTATTCTAAAACAAAACAAATAATCTGAATTTCGTCTGTTTGAATATTATAAAAAAGTCTCCAAAAATTAGATAGATTAAGCACCCATAAATTTGTTAATCCTTGATTTCTATATTTTAGAGGAATTAAAGATTTCTCTACTGCTCTTCCAGCAACTGGGTTTGTTTTAAGCAATTCTATTTTTTGATTTATTGAATTAAATAATGTTTGATTATCACTTTTTATTCTTTTTTCAATTTCTAAATCAACTGTTTGCTTTAGTTTAATATATTCCTCTTTTGCTTCTCCTTCAAAAATAACTTTTACTTCTTTCATACACTAAGACCAACCTTTATCCTTTTTTCTAATTTTTCTTTTGGTTGATATGTCCATAAAATGCCTTTCTTACTATCATAGATTATTCCTTTGTCGTCAAGATAACTAATAACCACATTTAATGTTTGTTTCATTATTTTGTTTTTTAGTTTTTTTAATATCTTGTATCTCGTTAAGGGCATTTCTGAATTTTTAATAATTTCTTCAACCTCAAGAACGGTTTTTAAATTAGGATAATGAAGAATGTCTTGTTTCATGTTTATTGCCTCGCAGGTAATATACTTATATCCTAACATATTAAAACCTTTTCTATTAAGTATATCTTAGTTTTTAGAAAAGGAGTTCTTTTTGGGGGACCACCTGTCCAGTGCGAAGTATATAAATGGTTGTTGGAATTTTGAAGTCTTTTATAAATAAAATTTCAATTTCACAAGTTTCTATAATTGAAATAACATATATTATATACCAACACAAATTTGGGAATTTACAACTTTTAATAAAATGTGTGGGTATAATAATTTTGAAGCTTAATACCGTAACTTATATAAATATATAAGTTGAGGTATCGGTTAATCTGCAGCCACATAAAAAAATTAGTTAAAAATAAAAGAAGAAAAGGAAATTAAATTTTCCTTTTAACTGCAACTTGCAGTTGAGTTTGTTCCAGTTCCTTCGTAACCAAAACCAGCACTTGGTGCATCTGAACTTAATTCTGTTTGACATTCTTCTGGTTGATCATTGAAAGCTAAACATATTTGGTTTAATATTCCTGCTGAATTTCTAGGCATATTTTCAACTTTGACACCATTAATCACAGTTGTTGGAGATCCTTGAACGCCATATAATTCATTTTCTTCTTTGTATATATTAAACTGTGGAAATTGACCACCTTGCCAGGTTGATTTATCATTGAATAATTCAGTTACTTTATATTCTGAGTCAGTTGCTGCAACACAAGCATTTACTTTTGTGGCATTTATTTCTGCTCTTGTTAAACAATCTGAGGTTTTACCTTCTTCTAAGAAACATTTTAAGTAAGAAAGAAATTTCTCTGGTTCTTCTTTGTTTATACAGTATTGATTTAATTCTTCATCAAGCTCTGTCTTTCCGTGCATTGCATAGTCAACAAACTTAATTTCTATGTCTGCCTTGTCATTTAATGTTTCAATAACAGGAATTAATCCTTTTTCCATTTGTGTTCCATATGGACAATGAGACATAATAAAAACTTCAACTTTTGGTTTATCTGATTTTTGTACTTCAGCGGGTTTTTCAGCCTCTGCTTTTTGAGCTAATGCTTCTTTTTTATTTAATAAACCCATTCCTGGAATGATTAGATTATCTCCTGAAAGAGTATAATAGATTGGCATATCTTTCCCTTCTAAAGAAATTGTAGTTTTATACAATCCATCTTCAATTACAGTCCCTTTAACTTCAATATCAGGTAAACTAAATGTTTCTTTTAAAAAATTAATTGTTTCCGTTACAACTTTTTGATCAACTGTACTTGCTAAAATAACATTTCCAGTCATTGGTGATTTATTTGTTTCTGGCTTTGATACAGCTAAAAGTATAGTTATAATTAATGCTACCAATAATACCCCAGTAATTATCTGCCAAACAAATAATTTCTTTTTAGAATGATGTGGACTAACAATTGATTCTTCTTTATTTTTAATTTCTTCTTTTTTCTTAAATATTTGCGTCATTAATTTTCTCCTCCATAACTAGAATTATATATATATTAAGAGAAAAAAGAAATATAAAGGTATTTAAAACAAAGAAAAGAAAAAGTTCTTTAAGAAATCAAATACAAATACTTCAATAACTGATCCTAGGATTAAGAAGAAAGCTGCAAAAGCAAGAAGTATCAAGCAATATTTAAGAAGATAAAAGAATCTGTCGGAATCAAATTTTTCTTTCTTTATACCTATAGATAGAGTATTACCGGCCATACTTGAAAAGAAATAGCATATTGCTTCAATCAAGGTATGCATTGCAACACTTAAAAGTAATGGCATAAGGATAAACAAAAGATTAACATTGTAGGCATGGCTGTAAAATACAGCATATTGAGTGAAAGCAACTGCCCAATACATGGCATTCCATACAATCATCAAGAGTGCTCCAAGAGGGAAAACTAAAGCTACAATGAAACAAACAAGCATTACTGAGAAATTATTTTTAAATATATCAAAGAACACAGTTAGTTTATTTGTGTCTTCAAAACCAATATCTTTAGTTGGCATTAAAATGGAGCTCCAACCTTGCTGACTAAACAATTGAGCAGAATAATTAATTGGCATAAATACAATTAATGCAATAACAACTGCCATTATTCCAATAAAGAAGAAAAAATAAATAGATAATATTTTTTTATTCTCTTCATAGAAATCCTCAATAGAAAACTGCTCGTTTTCTTTAACTTTAATGCTTGTTAAAGACACACCTTTATTTTCTACTTTTGTTGTTCTTCCTGCTAGTAGAACATTAAGATTAATTTCTTTAATTACAAATGGTGCTAAGAAGATAGTTAAGAAAAATACAGAGAATATTCCGGGATTAGTGGGGAACAATAAAATTGCAAAAATAAAACTAACCATTGTTCCTAGAATAGAATAATATATTGCTCTCCCAGAAGAATTTAGAAATTTTGTAAAGAAAGTAGGCATGCCAGTAAAAAACTTAGTTAACCTATAAGTTATTTCCTTAGCAGTCATTGGCTTTTTTTCTTGCACAATCGTTTTATTAATTTCATTTTTTGATTTTGGATTAGATACTGATATTTGATCAATCTTTGTTTTTACAAACTTTGGTTTTGTTTTATCATTAGTAGTATCATCTTTAATATTAAGTGATTTTCTACTAAGAATATTTATTTGCTCTTTTTCTGGCATTTTAGTATTTTCCTAATTAATTGTATATATTAACAGAAAATAAAGAGAAAATAGTTTATAAACATTTACTTTTTAGAGTCAGATTTTAAAAATGAGATTTTCGGTTTTATAACTGATTTTTATTTCTTAAATAAGAGAATACTTAAGTGTTTAAAAATATTACCATTTAAATAATATATATAGAGAAATAGAATTAGTGGTCCGAATAGTGTAGTGGTTAGCATAGAAGACTGTGGATCTTCTGACTCGGGTCCAAATCCCGGTTCGGTCCTTTTTTAATAAACACTGAATTGTTATGTCTTGGGAAATTGCTGAAAGGCCAGGTTACTTAGGAAAGAAAAGAGATGAAATTCATTCTTTTTGGGATAAGCAATATGGTAAAGACAATTGGAAACTAGCATACCAATGGGGAGACAGAATTATATCTAGAGAAATGGCAATACAGATTTATGAAGATGCATACTATGAATATTTTAAAAATAATAGTTTGTTTTTAGAATGGTTAGTAAAAAGAGCATCTGATATTTTTGATACAGATGAAAGTAATCTAAAATCAGATTTAGATTATAATAATCAAGAAACGTCAAACAATCATATACATGACATTTCAATAAAAAGAGCAATATTAAGATTAGGAAAAAAATTTCTTGGAGATCATGTTGTTCAAGTAAGATGGGTTGATAGTGAAGGTTTTCTAATCAATCCGGGAGTTGTTCCTTTCCATAAACCAGAGCTGATATTAAAAGAAGAAATAAAAGATTATGGAGAAAAAGGGATTTGGTGGAAAGAAAATACCATTGAAGACTTTTACCAGAGAAATAAAGTATTATTAATGAGGAAAATTTAATGAAGTATAATACAATATTAATATTAATTTTAATAATTATTTTTATAGCATCAGCAGTAATCATAATTACAAATATTTCAAAATTAAAATCTCCCTGTAATGAATTAGCATTGCCTGGAGGATATACTTGTACAAACTTTAAAGTGGTTAAGATTTTAGAAAACACAACTTGTAATGGTTATAGAGATTGTACAGATAAATTGCCAATTGAATATGCAATGATGTCCAGTTGTCCACATCAAGCAATTTGTTTAAGCAATAAATGTACCGTTGTTTGCCCAAGTCATAAATAGTGCTTCTGTAGCTCAGCCTGGTAGAGCGCGTCCTTGGTAAGGACGAGGTCACGAGTTCAAATCTCGTCTGGAGCTCTTCTTTTGTTAGTGGTGGGTTTCCTGT
>Ga0172381_10004618_pt1 | contig 14201 bp, 17 predicted proteins | sample Leawel6488metaG_FD_119754 | JGI IMG/M metagenome (GOLD analysis project Ga0172381, IMG submission 119754) | Leachate microbial communities from a municipal landfill in Southern Ontario, Canada - Leachate well 64-88 metaG | ecosystem: Engineered > Solid waste > Landfill > Unclassified | place... | reverse complement strand
AGGACTGAGGAACTGGCCTTATATGGGCGCAAACCATCACATCAAAGGGACTCCAAAAGTATTCTCTTTTGCGCGACAGGCTTTTGAATCTCTTTGGGACTCCATCAACGGCAAGAAATATCCGTGGTCATCAAATCCGTGGGTGTGGGTTGTGGAATTTAAGAGGATGAAATGAACCACGTTTGGATGATTGAGAAGAAAGGATATATTTTATGATGGGACAAGGATTTGCTGATGGAATTGGAAAGGCCATTACACTGTGGATTGTCATATTGGTTGTCCTTTCTTTTATTGTAGGTGTTTTAGCAACATGGCTTATCCCTATGCTATGGGAATTTTTAAAGCCGATGATTCACGCAATTACGGCATAACGCCGAGCTGAGCCGCTTGTCGCCTGGACGGGCAGTTAGCCGGGAGGTTTAGGAATGGAAAACGAAAAAAAAGATAAGCATTGGTATCCTCCGTATCGTGTTTTTAGATGTGAATGCGACAGTGAAAAAGATTTGACGTATGATGAATTTATTCAACACGCAAAAGATAAGCATTCCATTAATGTTAAGGGGATGAAGCTGACGCGAGAATTTATAATGCACTGCAATAGAGTTCCACGTCATTCATGCACCTATAGATGGCATTGTCCGGGGCTTAAATTTTACGAGGAAGTAGGCTAACAGCGCAATAAGTGGAAAATTTAAAACAAAATTTAATAATAATGATACGTTAGAAAGATCGGCTTTTTTGGGGAATCATGAGCTTCGACAAAGTTTATCCAAACAGAAAAGACCGCCGCTGAGATAGAACAGAAATGAACGCCTTGCAAAATACCGCAAAATATGCTGACCTTTCCCCGCTTGGGGGAGGTGGCTGTATGAAAGGTGGAATATATTCCGACGAGCGGTGTATTTGTGGGAAGGCTTTGAAAGATAACGGGAGAAGTCTATCGTGTCCTGATCATCCACAATTCAAGGCGACGTCGTTCAAAGTTAAATTCGGCGGTATCACGAAGCGGTTTAAGGCGTACAATGCGGCCGATGTTTTTCTCAATGGGGTTCGCCATGAGACGAATCGCCGGACGTTCGATGAACGGAATTACCATAAAGACAACCCACTTTCATTCACAAACGCCTCTGAGCGATACAAGAAACACAGGCAGCCCAATATCAAGCCGACTTCTTATCGTTCAATGTGCAACCATTTTGACAAGGCCCAGGCGTATTTTAAGGATCGGAACGTCCGAGATTTAGGGTTTGCCGACTTTGAGGATTTTCTTGCTACCCTTCCCCAGGGCCAAAAGACAAAAAAGAACGTCCTTACTTCCATTATTGCCATGTATAACTGGCTGAAATACCGTCAGGAAGTTTATGCAGCGCCGGACTTTCCGAAAGTCGAATTTGAATTAGGATACCGGAAGACCGTTGACAAAGAAACTCAACAGAAGATCCTTGACGATATAAAGGCCCACGAACCGTTTAAGGTTTGGATGGGGATCAAGTTTTTATCAACATATATCAGTATAAGACCGATGGAGTTGATGAATGTCAAATGGAGCGAAATCGACCTTAAAAACGGGTATATCTACATCCCAAGACCAAAAGAAAAAAAGTATAAAGCTGTCCCTATATTGCAGGACGATGCGCTTTTGTTGTCAGGACTCCCCGTTGAGATGCCTAGGATGTTCCTATTCGGAGATAACGGCAAACGATTCGGAGAAAACCGTTTCTATAAAGCATGGAAGCGGGCCACTACTCGCCTCAACGTGGAAGGTGTTGACCTTTACGGGGGAACTCGACATTCATCAGCCAGGGCACTGCGGGAATACTTCTCACCGGAGCAAATAAAACGAGCCACGATGCACAGCACAAACGCCGCTTTTGAACGGTATTTTACAATGGAAGCAGACGACGTAAGAAGCATTTATCAGCAGTCAGCAAAGGTCATTAATTTTGACCCTGTGTTGACCCTGAAAAACGCGGGTAATAAGTAACCGCTTTATGATGCAAGTTATTGATTTATTGAGAGTTGAAATGGGGTGAGTGAAGGGACTTGAACCCTCAAACACCCAAGCCGGTATTGACTTACAATGGTGTCTGACCGGCTACTGACACCCGACATACCGGGAACGTGAAGGCTTATTAACCGAATGACGGACAAAAGTAAAGGGGATTTTTATTTTAAGCGGTCTGGTGGATTTGAACCAATCGACTATTATGGAACGTATTGATAATACTTAAGGTTTTTATGACTTTTGTGAATTAGAGAAACTTTAGAGACTTTTTAAGGAGGGGTTATGATTTGGAAAGTTATCGCTATCGTCGTGTTGTTAATCGTGTGGGGAATTGAGGCTGGCTCCAAATATGCCTGTGGCCTTCCTGTCGTTGCCCCGGCTCACCGATCAAAGGTACTCGCGTATAATGATGCTATTCAAAAGATAGTTGGTGCTGATCATTACATTGATACGCTGTCAATAGTTGCCGATGCTTCTGGTGACTGGATACCGGAAATGACTTCTGACGGCACACATTTAAGCCATCAAGCATATGTTTTGATTGTTAAAGAAATCAAAAAGCGGATGGACGCGGGGACAGAAAAGGAAGGAAATTAAACCTTAGTGCCGCCGCGATTAAAGAAGTTCTGCAATAACTCGATGACCCTATTCGATTCTGTGGACTTATCCAGGACAGCAAGGCATTTTAGCAGTACCCACAAAAGGGCTAACGTGAAAGCGTAGTCGTGAATAAAAGCATTCCACCAATTATCTGTGAAGATTACAAACTCGTTCATGGGGCCTCCAAAATAGGTTCTAAGTTTTTTGGTTCACAAGCTGGCTTACCGAGATAGTAAACCGCATTATACCAAAGCTGCATTTGCCGTTCGACAACGAGCTTTTTCAAGATACTTCTTATGATAACAGGCTGTCTTTCTGCCCATGTGTACCCGTCTTTAAGCCATCGCCAATAGGCCAGAGCGTCAAATGTTTCCTTACATTCCATCGGGAGTAATCCCATCTGAATAAGATCATATCCTGCATCATGGTCAAACGCCCCTGGAATCGTCCATACATAATCAGGAGTCGGGCCGCTTGGACCATCGCTCTGATAGCCTGTCCGTAAAAGAAGTTCACCGTCAGGCGACAATTTAATAAACTGCGTGTCGATGTCATGTCCTTTAATTCCAGTGCCGGTCGTCCGGTCTTCGCAAAGAGTATATTTATGCAGCTCTTTTCGGTATTTCATGCCATCCCCCTTATTCAATCACTTTCCATTCAGCGTCTTTCATCGCCTTCTCGCGCTCTTTCATTTTAATCTCGATGCGGCATGACTCTATTGCAAGATCACGCTCCAATATTGCCCTTTTTAAATCGCTGGTTTCTGATATGTAATATACTCCGTCGTCATCCCATCTTTCGACGCGGTAAATAGTTTCGTCTAAAACCGTTGCCGTGCGGATTCTATATTTAGTTCCGCAGTCATCAGCAAAGGCCGGTAGAGAGAATACGGCGATTAAAATTACCGCTAAAAGGAATTGTTTCTTCATTTTTCCATTTCCTCAATGTCAATGTTAATTTCAGTTTGACCTTTTAGTTTTTCCATCAACGCGGCAAATGCTTTGCGTGACCCACCGATAAAGTTTTTACCGCATGTCTTCCCGACCAAAATACACCCTGCCGTATCCGTTGCATCGTTGCCGGGGTGAATACGGATGCCCTCATAATTCGGAACATCCAAAAGCAACGGTAGATCACGCCCAAATTTCGGAGAATGGGTTATGACTATACGATAATGACCTTTTGGTATGGCAGTAAGCCCCGGAATCTTCGTATCCCGTACAGGGTCTTCCAGTGTGTAACAATACTTTTCACCGTCGATGTACATTTCACCGATTGTTGAAACATCTGTAAATACTGAACGGATAAGTCTTAAGTTCATTATGAACCCCATTTAATTCCAATAGCAGAAAGAGCGCCACCAATCAGACCGCCCACAAAAGCTAAACATTTATCGGTCAATGGTCTTTTCTCAACGGCTTTTAATCGGTTATTCATATCTTGCACAGTGTCGTAAAGCATCCACTCCCGCTGTTCCTGTGGCAGTTTCTCCCAAGTCTCTTTCGTAATTACAAAGCCGTTTCCGTTTGCCATTGACCAAATCCCCTTTTTATGTTTGTTTATCTCACGGGCGAGAGCCGTGTCCCCACGGTCGGCGCTGCAACGCCTAATCTCGCCCCCTCTTACAATATTGGTATCTCCGTCGCCGTGTATTTCATCCAGCAAGCCTCTATCGGCGTTGACTCACACGCCCCCGTTTTGCCCTCATCAGACACGGTACATGATCCCACAGATGGGCATGTCCCTGACCATGCACCATTCCAGCCATTTTTTCGTGTTGCTGTGACGCTTATACTATCCGTGGCAACAACAGTTCGTTCTCCTGTAACTGACAAAATGCCAGTGTCGCCGGATTCCGAAACCGTTACCGTGTAAGTCGTCGGCGGGTCTTTGGGATCAGGTGACGCCCCGTATTCATACGCTCCTAAATCCCATGCGTTTACACCTGTCGGGCGGGCGTTACCAATCAAGTCTGTTGTAAAACTGTCCGATAGGTCTGCCCCGACATTAATAGCGGGTGATGCTGCTGACAAACTATAATCGCCTGACCCAACTAATGCGGGATTCGTAGTGATGCTACTGCATTCATTCCCCTCTCCGGCACAGCCGCCTAGCTTAGTGCGCCACTTTGCAAGGTCACTATACCATGCGCTTCTGTCTCTACCCACACTTCCGACATTATAGATCGCATTATAATCAGTTGTAATATTAGGTATAGAACCAGATGTTGTATAGTCATAAATCGCAATATACAACGTGCATATAATATTATTTTGAATATCAGCCGTCCACCCACCACCGCTTGCGAAATATATCCCCACCCCTCCGGTGTTCGCTTTGGTTATTCCGGCAAACGTGTTATTATATATTGCCGCTGCTGCTGCCCCGTAACTCTGCAAATTTATCCAACCGTTATTATAGACTCCATCTGTCGGAGCAAAAAGATTATTGTAAATTGTTACCGGAGTAGTATAGTCGGTGATGTAGATGAAACCCGTAACTCGCGGGTTAGACCACCCCGCTTGCGCCCCCCAATCACCCGAGAATTCATTGCCGTAGATGTTCAGCGGCCCTAAAGTGTTTGATGAATAGTTTCCCCATGTATGAATACCATCCCTGTGATGCCACAATCCAGCACCCCACGATCCATCCCACACATAAGTATCGTAGATTTTATTCCTGTATATATTGATATTAGAATAATTAGTCGCCCCATCCAATGCCACTTTTATACCAGTTGACATCTGTGATAGATCGTTGTCGTTGATAGTTAGGTTAGATGGGTTTCCTGATGATGCTGTTGCCGCAATGCAATGAAATGACCCATAGATCGTATTCCCAGATATTACTCCGCTAGACACATTACGGAACCAGATACCGACACCATGAGCATTTGAGTCCGTATCGCTACGGGCTGTACGCTTGTATATTTCCTTGATTGTGAGGTCTTTAACGGTGATGTTGCTGCCCTCGGTAAATACTACACCATGCGAATTGACAGACACCCCTAAGCCTGTCCCGTTGTCTGTGTTCTCGACAACGCCAACATCATTGCCATCTATTGTAATGTAACTTTTATTTGCCCCATAAATTGCAGCACTCGAAGATGGTTCTTCGCCGCCTCCCCATGCCGCATCATCACCCTTTGAAAACTTTGCGCCCGTTTCAAAGATTACTGTGATAACGCTTCCTTCTGATCCGCTTGCTCCTATTGTAAGCGTAGAAGTGATTGTTCCGCATAAGTGAAGTGTATCAGCAGCCTTGACCATGTTACCAGTACCCCATGTGAGGTCGGCAATCGCGTCGGCATTGGCACAGCTTGACCCATCACCGCTTCCCGCTGCCGATTGGGCAATGTAGTAATCGGCGGCGTTGACGTTGGCTGATATTATCAATGCAATTAAGATGATTGTGATTTTTTTCATATTATTCACACGCTACTGTTTTGAAATAAAATTGAGCAGACGAATCAAGTCCTGCATATGATGTTGTGTATCTGCCAATACCGTGACCGCCATTAGCCGTGCTGTTATCGTAATGGATTTTAATATAATTTGTTGCGTCAAATGCTCCATTGACCCACACGATAATCCAATAATGATCTCCTTCTATTATGCCAATAGCAGAGGCGAAACTGAATATGTATTCTGCCCCGTCTGTCGTGAATGTAGATGATGCTATGGCTGCTGATTCACCTAACAACGCATTAGGAGCGGAAGATGATTCTCCGTATATCCTGACTGTGGCGTTTGCTGTCGGGCTTCCGTATTTAGACAGTTTTAACACCACTTTACTAAGATCATAATTAGATTTTGCCACCCAATCAGATGATATATATATATAAGCTGCGCTATCTACATTGCGTGTTGCATTATCGGTTGTGTTACTATCTTTTATTGTGTCAGTACACGCCGCACTCCCGCCAGCACCAGCACACGCCTGCAACGCAGGGCCAAGGGCATAAACATTAGCCGCCCAAAGAATAATCAGTAGTAAAGGAATGAGTAGTTTTTTCATTAGTCAGTCACCCACGTTCCAACTGATTTCATGCAGTTCCAGACATGCGGTTTTGTGTAGGCCGCTGCGCTGGTATAAGCCACAGTGGTACCCCCCGCATTTAAAGCAGTCGTGCCAAAGACAAAACCACCTGCATCAGTACTTATAGCCGTGACTGTTCCCATACGAGCGTGACCGGCTCCCGCAGCGGCAATTCCAGCAATAGCCAGAGCCGCACTGTCATATCCCGTGGCGTTAGCACTTGCTTCTATTGCATCTATGGTTCCATCTGCTCCTATGTCAAAAGCCACTGCACCATATTTATTTTGTGGAATTGTATCGTTTCCGGGTGCTGTCCCTGCTGCGTCAGCGGCTTTCGCATATCCCGCTCCTGCCGCATCAAATGTAAACGCCCCATTTGCAACTGCTGTTGTCGTAGAGCCAATAGCCAAAGCCGCCCCTGTCTTGATTCCAGTCGAGGCCATCTGAACAGCTACACACCCGACCGTTGCGCCCTGAGTCGGTGCTGCAATCGTGACATAGGTTTTTCCGCAAGTCCCATCAAGACACATGGTATCTGAACCGTTACGGGCAAATCGCCAATATTTAGCAGCCTGAGCTTCACCGACAAAACCGATGAAGTTATATCCAGCAGCCGCAGCCGGTAAATTCAAGGCAACGTCATTTACGCCCTGTCCAGTGTTGATAATCATTGTGCCGGATACTTGCGCGGCTGTAAGATTGGTTGAGTTGGCAGAACCGTCAACAACGGAAAGCGTACTTAATGGAGTTACAAGCGTCGGCGACGTTGACAGAACTACAGTTGTGCCACTTCCGGTTGTGTCTGCCTTTCCAACTCCTGTTGCCGTCTTTTTGAGAATATCTCCGGTAGCCGTTCCCGCGTCGATTGGTGTCTTTACACCTGCGTCCTTCCATTTTCCGGTCGCGATATCATAGTAGCCGACATGCCCGTCTGACATAGAGCCATCCGAAATCATCGTGTTCGCATCATAGCCTTGCGTCGTACTCCCAAGTCCAGCATGAGTCAGAATGCCACCTGTTGCGTCCGGCGTCTGAGTCAAGGCCGTCCCTACGCCAGTCCCAAGACTCGCCGCCAAAAGAGTCTGCATGTCGGCTGAGGGAGTGATTAGAGTATAGATGCCTAAATTTGCCGACGCAGCTTGAAAATACGAAGCTGCATGATTCTCAAGCGTGGACGCATTACCGGACAGCATCGCCGGAGGCCCCCCGGCCAACGCAGGAACCGACAGCAGCAATAAACTACATATTAAAAGAATCGTTCGTTTCATAGATGGCCTCCTATTCAATCCAGCATTCAAAATAAAGAGTGATCTGATCGCCTGCGGTCCCGATATCGTTTAGGGTCAGAAAAATTTTGTCGTGAACAGGCAAATATTGATTATAATCTTCCGCGAGTGATATCCCGGTCGTATCTGCCGTGTTGGAGTACCCGGTATGCACGAAGATTGCCGTTCCCTGGGCGTCTGATAAAGTAACGTCGATTGTCGTATCCGGCGCCACGGTCGTCAACCCAGGAGACACTTTCATGATCATCATGGCGGATCCAATAACCAATGATTTTAAGTCGCTGTCCATCAAAGGGATCAAATCAGTTGCCGACAAAACTCCGCCGTCGGACGTGCAAACAACCTTCCATGTGAGATAGTGTCCGTTTCGTGCAACCTTAGATGGGGTTAAGGTCCACGCCGCCCAGCTTGCTGAAGCCGTCAGCAGGATAAAAAACATTGCCATCGCTAAAACTAGTCTTTTCATAATTTTCCCTCCGATATGGGTTTTGTTTCTTCTGTGTTTGCGATTTTCCCTTCTATGGTTATTTTGCCTTCTGCTTGTAACGCCTTTATTGCCAATTGCCTGATTTTTAGCTGTATTAGTAATTCAGTTTCTTGGGCTTCTTTTTCTGCTTGCGTCGGCTCATAAATATTTACTTTCCGTATTTCTTCCGCTTCCGCGTCTGCTATCTGCACACATCCGGCAGGTAATAGATGCGTAAATTTTGCTGATTCTAAAAAATGGATTTTGTTATTTGTATCTTTGTAATGTGGCATATCGAATCGGCCTCCTACCTTAACTCTCTGCATGTTAGAGTGTTAGTTGATGTTGTGATTGAATAATTCTCCCCCGGCGGTATAATTACAGAAACAAACGCTACGGGTGCTTGGCCAGTTGCGGATGTAGCCGTAGATGAGCCTGTCTCTTCACCGTTAACACTTACTATTAAATATGCCTGAGAGTCTAATGCAGCCGCAGCCTTGACGCTTAACGCAATTGGCCTTTCAGTTGTATTATAATATGTTGTTCCGGCCACCCTTGTCACTGTTTGCCAGGTCTGCCCATACCCAAGACCGGACATCATTGGCGCCGAAAACGTCACTGTCCAATCCGTATATGTGCCGCTGCCCAGAACATCCAGCACATTCACGACAAGCGCCCCCGTCCCTGCGTTATAACTCGTCACATCGCCGTGCATCCAGTTTGATGGCGACGAAGTCCGGGCGATCTTGACGCTCATGCCCGGCTGATAACTTTTAGAAGCGTCCACTGTCAGGGATTGCGTACCCGTGCCAATGGCAAGGCTTGTTGTGCTGATAGATGTCGTATCGTTCAGATTCATTGCCGCTGCCAAGGCATTGGCCTCAGCCACAAATGTCGGCAATGCTGCGACAAAGGCATCCGCCTTAACTGAAAAGTCAGTTGGGGATAATCGGCTTGGTGCCGCTGGTAATGGTGTTATTGCCATGATTAATTCTCCTTTTAAGTTAATCCTTCAATTTCTATGCTCAGCATGGCGAAAGTCGGGTAAGAAATAACAATGCCGAAGTCGGAACAGTACCCATATATAATCATACTGGAATAACTCTCACTCGCTACCCAAACGAGTGGTTTGGCCCGATAGTAAGCGAGCAGGCTCTCTACGGTATCCACCGCCGCCGCAGGCACTGTTGCATCACAGGTCAGCCGTTTGGAAAAGGCGCGTTCAACAATACGGTAAATGCCATAAGTGTCAGCTTCTTTCGTACTGTAGTCGCGTATTCCGATTGATGGGGAGTATTGCGTTTCTCCAATGGTCGCTTGAAGCCCCAACACAATACCGCCACATTTAACCGTGCCGCCTGCGTAAGTCAGCGTGATGTCCAAAACGGCATTGAGAAATGGCGGAATGTCCAATTTTACCACATCGCTTATTCGGAAATAAGAACTGAAAAAATACGAATGCCAATCGTAAACTGTGTTTGCGCCGGCAACTAGAGTAGAGAGCAGATAAACTGTTTCGTTATAAACCTCTCCGGCTGCGGGATCAGTCATCACAATTTGTATTGATGCGGCGTCGCAATTCAAAAAAGCGATACTGTCAAACTGTTCCCCTGTGGTGATTTTATAGGTCATCGAAGTTGCCTGGGTGGTTTGCGAACCGACCGCCGCATCAAACACTTTCCATCGGTTCGTTGCCGAAACTTCTGCCCATTTCGGCGTAGTCGCCAGCACATCAACTTCCGGCGAACTTCCCCCTGTTACATCGACGAGAGCGATGTATATTTTATGCGTTGCGACGACAATACATTTATCCCCGGCGGTAAAGACCGTTCCTACGGCCCACGCAGCATAATCCGTTTCCGCAACATCCGTGGAGGTCAGCATGGCGGCGGTTATCGTTATCGGGCGAATTATTTTCACGTTACCACCCCCTCGCTGCGGGCATTCCAATGCCATCCATTTTATCAAGCACGATTGCCGCCTTCCGGGTATTCTTGGCTATTGCAATATTTCCCGCTCTCATTTCGTTTCTCATGGCTTTAATTTCTGCGGCCAGTTCCGTAAAATTCAGAATGTTTTTGCTTTGTGAATTGCTGTAAATATGTGACGGCCCGGTATATTCAAGCTCAGGCCCGCCCTCACCCACGATCCGCCAACCGCCGCCGAAGTCTCCGCCGCCCGCGTACCCATTGACCGCCCTTAAATAGTCCGTTCGTGTAGCGTAATCCGATTCCTTTATGGCTGACTTTGCATCTTCTAAATAGGAATAATAAGCGTCTGCGCTATCAGCCAGAAGCATCAACGCCGTGTAGGCAGTGCGTCCGGCTTCGCTGGCAATATCGAGAGATTCTACTATATCTCTGTACCCGCTCCGCGTTCCGGGCAGATCATAGCCATATCCGCCCAAAGCAGTGGAGAGGGACGATTTAAGGTCCGCCTGTTTTTCTGCGTCGGAGAAAAAAGCATCATAGTAAGTATTAAAAGCATCGGTAAGGGTTTCTAGAGATCCGGCCACGGTGATCAGGGACTCTGAAAACTTGATTAACTCGCTCGTCGTGCCCTCAAAGGACTGATTGGTATATTCCAGAATGTGAAGGATTGATTCTTTATCGGTAATCAACCTTGTGGCCGTTTCCAGTAAACCCTCATTAACTTTTTGATACTGAGAAATAATACTCCCGAAAAGAGCTTCGACGGCGGTATCCCCAACAGCCGAAAATGCTTCACTGAGAGCCTTGCTGATTTCATCGCCGGTTTTGCCTTGCAGATTCAGTTTAAGCGTATCGAAAGAATAATTTAGAACAGCATCGACATTTGTTCCTAAACCTTCAGCCAATCCAATTAACGTATTGCTGAGATTTTGATAAATCTTTGAAAATAAGCTACTGACGTTTGAATCAATGGTTTCATATTGTGTCCAGCTCGATGTTTTGTCGCTATGAAACCAGCCGCCGTCTGTTGTTTGGGTGATGTCAGCGTATTTCTTCGCTGAAATTCCGCCTGTTAATATTTGCCTAAGAGTGGTTTTGTTGAGTTGAACGCCGGCAGAAGTAACGCTTCTTTCGGTTTCGCCTCCAAAAACACCGCTGAGAAAATTACCGACATTTTCGGCAAACTTTCCGCCTGTTATTTTTTCGAGGAGTTCATGGGTCATGGCTGTAAACGGATCAGCAGAACCCCACGCCACCAATTTAGAAGCCAACTTCCCTTGATCTTCAGTTGACATATTATTGAGCAAAAGACCAATCGAGCCGGTTAATGGATCACTAAAGAACCCTAACCCACTGCCCACCCCCATGGACATTTGATCATACCACGATCCGGATGAGGCGCTTACATTGAGCGTTCCGGTTCTTAAAATTCCACTAACCAATCCTGTGATATTGGAGTTGAGGCTTTTCAATTCGTTATAAATCTTCGTCAGTTTGACGTCTTCCAGGTCATAGGTGTCTTGAAGAAGCTCATAAGAATTCGCTATTGACTCGCTGCCGGTCCCGTAGGCCGCACCAAGAACTGTTGAATTGCCCATGGCTGGATTAGATATAGACGCTGCACTTGATGATCCCCCGCCGCCTACCGACTCGCCGATTGTGGCCAATAACGCGCCCATTGTTGCCGCCATTGCCGCAATTCGAGCAAAGGCTGTGTAAGGATCACCCAAGCCCTGCGTTGCTATTGCAGCCACGGCTTGAACCACAGCAACGGCTTTCTGAGCGATTTCCATTGCCCTTGCTGCTTCTTCCCAGCGTTTTGCAGATTCCGAACCATCCTCATAAATAGAAGCTAATGAGGAAAATGTTGACTGAAGCTGGCCAAATACCTCGGCTTTGTAGTCAGTTTTTTTCTTAAATAGTTCGTATTCGATCTTTGCCCGTTGCTCTGCTGCGTGTTTTTCCGCTGCTAATACATCGCCAGTGGCCTTTATTTCTTCCTGTTTAATTCTTTCAATCCACTCTAATTGAGTGTTCCTATATTCATCTTCAAAGCCGGTCAGGTCTTTGTAAAGCTCCAATTTGTCGCGGAGCAGTTGGCCTTCTTCTTCGTATTTCTTTTTTATTCCAGCCAGGGTTTCTTTTGTGCCTGCGTCAACATCCTTGGCCATATCCTCTTCGGCTTTTGCGACTGCCTGTATGATTTCGGCTTCTTTTTTAATCTGCTCTATCCGGGCGGACAATCTCACTTCGTTTTCTTCTGATTGCTGTGCGCTGTCAAAAATAGGCTTATTACCGAATTTCTTTCTTAATTCATCATATGTGCGGGCAATTTTGGCTAGTTCCTTTTCAAAATCATCCATGCCGGATGTGTCGGTTTTGAATTGAAGATCGCTGGTAACTTTCGCAAGCTCCTGTGCAAGTTTGAGGGCTTTTTTGTCGGCTTCTATTTTATCCAGTTTAGCTTTTAATTCTTTTTCAGCCGCGGCAACCTTTGCCTGTGCATTTTCAATCTCTTGCTTTGTGGCCCGCGTGCCAACATCAGATGACGCCATGATATTATCATTGGCCTTCTGCGCCAGTTCTTCCGACGCGCCCTTGAAGTCATTGGCTACCTGCATGACTGCGGCGGCCTGTTTGCGGATATTTTCGGCTTCCTCCTTACCGCCTAGTTTTTCCTTAACGAAGGTCTGAAACTCCATCATCTTCGCCAATGCGTAGGGAAAGGCTGCCGCCAACATCAACACAGCAGACGCAAATCCTTGAAAAATGCCATACACAAACTGAATCGCGCGAAGGAATGCGCCACCGATAAACTCTTTTGTTTGCTGCGTTTGTGCCTGAAAACGCTGAATGGATATAGTGGCCGTGTCCTGCGTCCCTTTAAGCTGCAAGGTTCTTAACTCAAGGTTCGCCATTGCCAATTCGTAAAGCGCCATTTCATCAACGCCGCTTGATACAGCCCGATTGACAATGTTCATCTGTGTTTTTGTAAGTGCGCCCAACTGAATCAGGGCGCGGGGCATTTTACTGGCTATTGCGTCGGCCATTTTTTCATAAGCGTCATTAACGCTGATTCCAGCCACCTGTGACGCGGCAACAACATTTTGTGTAAAGCGTTCAATCTGTTTTGAATCATATCCCATAGCCATCAGTTTGACGGCCTTTTCCATCAGTTTTGAACTGTCAACGGTCCCCCGAGTGGCCCATTCCATGTTAGCAATCATGGCGTTTGCCGATACCCTTGACGCTTCGGCCATGATTTTAAATGAGGACTCAATTTGTTTCGCCTGCGCCGCCATCGGGATATATTGTATTGACTTTGCAACCGCGAGAGCAACAGCTCCTAAACCGACTAATGCGGAATTGATTTTGCCGAAAGACGCGGCGGCCTGCTGTGTCGCCCCGTTTGTCCCGCGAAGGGAGGTCATCAACTTTTCAAACTTGGAGTTTGCCGCGTCCGTGGCCTTCGTGGTCTGTTTTGTCGCTTCTTCCGTTTTTTTTGCTGAAGCAGACAGTTTATCAAGGTCGGTTGATGCTGTCACAACGCCCGATGAATCGACTTTTATATAGAGGCTTGCGAGATCATTCATTTTTTCATGCTCTCTGTAAGGTATGCCCTGTCAATTTTCTTTATGACTTCCACTTCCCACGCTTCCGGTTCGTTCTTTGTTAAATCAGCCCATGCTTTTATTTCAGTGTAACTGATTGCCATCGGTCCAAACTCCGCATATTGCCTGCTGTTCGATAACTCGCAAAACCAAACCCAAAGATACAAAAGGCATTCGGGGGCATCTAGGGGCTTCAACTGTTCCGGCATTTTGCCACTCTGCCGGTAAACTATTTCAAGATGGTCCCTGAGTGTCGCGCCGTCT
>Ga0172381_10004617_pt1 | contig 14204 bp, 17 predicted proteins | sample Leawel6488metaG_FD_119754 | JGI IMG/M metagenome (GOLD analysis project Ga0172381, IMG submission 119754) | Leachate microbial communities from a municipal landfill in Southern Ontario, Canada - Leachate well 64-88 metaG | ecosystem: Engineered > Solid waste > Landfill > Unclassified | place... | reverse complement strand
GGAGAAAAGGAAATAAAAAATGAGGTGGATGAAAAATTAAAAACTATAAAATTTCTCAGAAAACATAACGCTGTCGGCTTGGCGGGTATTGAAATCCAGGCGACGCCTCCGGGCAAAAAAATCCAAACCGTGACAATGCTTTCCGGCGGTGAACGAGCTTTGACCGCTATCGCCCTTATTTCCGCTATCATCAGCGCCAATCCTTCGCCTTTCGTAATTTTGGATGAAGTCGATGCGGCGCTGGATGAGGCTAATTCCGAACGGCTGGCGAAAATTCTCGACGATTTGTCCGATAAGACTCAATTCATCGTCATTACCCACAACCGCGCCTCAATGCGCCGAGCCAGTATTTTATACGGCGTGACCATGGAATCGGATGGGGTCAGTAAATTATTAAGTGTTAAATTGGACGATTTGAAAAAATAAGATATTTTTTAAAAAAAATTTAATTTTACTTTAACGGGCATTCGTTATAATAAAACCGCTCTTGAGGAGAGCGGTTTTTTGATTCTATAAACTTTCACCCGAATACTATGCCCACTAAAATTTTAACAGCCGCTTTAAACGGTTTGGAGGCGACGATTATCGCTGTCGAAGCTGACGCGGGCGGCGGTGATTTCGGCCAGATTACGATTGTCGGCCTGCCGGATACAGCGGTTTCTGAAGCTAAGGAAAGGGTAAGAAGCGCCCTGCGTAATTGCGGTCTACCTTATCCCCGCCGTAAAATTACCGTAAATCTGGCACCGGCGGATTTAAAAAAACATGGTCCGTCTTACGATCTGCCGATTGCCGTCAGTATCCTGGCGCTTAAAAATAACTTTTCCGTCGACCCGGCCGGCTGTCTTTTAGCCGGCGAATTATCGCTAACCGGCGAAGTTCGGCCGATAAACGGCGTCTTATCGATTGCCTTGTCTGCCAGTCGGGCGGGAATAAAAAACCTGTTCATACCCGAAAAAAACACCGCCGAAGCCGGCCTGGTCAAAAAACTTAAAATTTTTCCGGTCAAAAATTTAAAACAGCTCATCAACCATTTAAACAATAAAGAGCTAATTTTGCCGTTTACGGCAAAAACGATAAAAGAGCCGGAAACCCGATATGATTTTGATTTAATAAACATTAAAGGTCAGGAAAAAGCCAAACGTGCCCTGGAAATTTCAGCGGCCGGTGGCCATAATCTTTTATTTTCCGGACCGCCCGGATCCGGCAAAACCTTGCTGGCCAAAACCGTTCCCAGCATTTTACCGCGATTAACCGAACCGGAGAAATTAGAAATAACTAAAATCTACAGCGTCGCCGGAGAACTAAAAAACAATTTTTCTTTAATCGCCGCCCGACCTTTTCGTTCGCCGCATCACAGCGCTTCGGCCATTGCCCTCGTGGGCGGCGGCTCTTGGCCGCGGCCGGGAGAAATTTCTCTAGCACATCGCGGCGTCCTGTTCTTGGATGAATTTCCGGAATTTTCCCGATCGGCTTTGGAAAATCTCCGACAACCCTTGGAAGAAGGCTTGATTACTATCAGTCGAGCCGCCAGTTCCTTGCTCTTTCCCGCGAAATTTACTCTACTAGCCGCCATGAATCCCTGCCCATGCGGCTACTTGGGCGATAAAGGCCAAACCTGCGTTTGCTCGCCGCAACGAATTGCCAACTACCGGCGACGACTGTCCGGACCGATTATTGACCGAATTGATTTGCATGTCGGCGTCGGCCGAATCAGCCCGGAAAAGTTAAACGAAGCCGGCGCCGAAGAAACTTCTTCTCTGGTTCGAAAAAGAATCGAAGCGGCCCGGAAAATACAGGCAGGCAGGTACAAACATCAAACGTTTTTGACCAATGCCGAAATGACCGGCGTCAGTGTTAATGATTTTTGTCGCCTGGATGCCGCTGGCAGCCGGTTTTTGAACGCGGCGGCGGAAAAAATAAGCTTGTCCGCTCGTTCTTACTTCCGGATTTTAAAGCTGGCACGGACAATCGCCGATTTGGCGGCGGAAAAACATATCTTGACCGGCCATCTCGCCGAAGCTTTGCAATACCGTCCTAAACTCTAAAATTAGCCGGCTGTTTCCGCCCGTCCGCCCAATTCGAGGAGTCCGGGCGGAAATGGTTGGAATAATCAGGCTATTTTTGCTATAATAATATTATCCTGTAAATTGTTGGCTTTAAAATTCAACTGGTATTTTTAATCTTATAATTTTAATATGTTTAAAAAAATAACCGTCTTATTTTTGCTGATTGTCTGTCTGTTAACTTCTGGCTTCGGTTGTAAAATAACCGACCCCAAAACGCAAGCGGCCATGGAACCCATTACTCTTACTTATTGGCGCGTTTTTGACGACTCCGACGCTTTCCAGGAAATTATTGAAAAATATAAAACTCTTCATCCTTTTATCACAATCGAATATCGGAAATTACGCTATGAGGAATATGAAGCCGAATTGTTAAACGCCTTAGCAGAAGATCGCGGTCCGGATATTTTTTCCATCCATAATACTTGGATAAAAAAATATCAATCAAAGCTGGCGCCCATGCCGGAAACGATCAGTATCGTCTACCCGGTCATTCAGGGAACGATTAAAAAAGAGACTATTCCCGAATTGCGAACCACCAAAAGCTTGTCTCTAAAAGAATTAAAAGATAATTTCGTGGACGTGGTCAGCTATGATGTTATTTTGGAAGACGGTAAAGTTTACGGATTGCCTTTATCCGTCGATACGCTGGCTATGTTTTATAATAAAGATTTGTTTAATAATGCCGGCATCAGTCAGACGCCGCAATATTGGAATAAGGAGTTCCTCCAGGATGTTAAAAAATTGACGAAACAAGACCCAAAAAAGGGAATAATTCAGGCCGGCGCCGCTTTGGGCGGCAGCACCAATATTAACCGTTTTAGCGATATTCTTTCCGTCCTGATGATGCAAAACGGATCAATAATGATGACTGACAGCGGCCAGGTCATGTTCAACGCCGTGCCGCCGACCAGCAAAGACAATAATTATAATCCCGGTCTGGAGGCTCTGCGTTTTTATACCGATTTTTCTAACCCCTTAAAAGAATCCTATTCCTGGAACAATGATTTGCCTAATTCTTTGGAAATGTTCATTGGCGGCAATCTGGCTATCATGTTCAGTTATTCTTACGATTTGGAAACAATCAAAGCGCGGGCGCCAAAACTTAATTTTTCCGTCGCCAAACTGCCACAAATTGAAGGCAACCCGCCGACCAACGTTAACTTTGCCAATTACTGGGTAGAATCTGTTTCCAAAAAAAGTCCGCATCCGGATGAGGCTTGGGATTTTATCCAATTTATAACCAAAGAAGAACAGGCTAAAAGTTATTTGGAAAAAACCAAACGGCCGACCGCTTTGCGTTCTTTGGTCGCTTCCCAGAAAGAAGACAATGAAATCGGAATTTTTGCCGATCAGGTTTTGACCGCCAAAAGCTGGTATAAAGGTTTAAATGCCGCCGCCGCCGAAGACGCCATCAAAGAAATGATTGAAACGATGATAAAGAATACCGGGGAAAAAATCCAAACCATCCTCAATACCGCCGCTTCTAAAGTCCAGCAAACCGTCAAATAAAAAAATTCAGTCCGCTTAAATATCTTCTATGTTCAAAAAAAATATTTTTTTCGCCATTTTCCTCGGTCTCTTCCTGATTAATATTTCTTCAGCCTTCGGACAAGGGATACTACCTGAAGCCACTGGCGATATCACCGTTGTCAAAGACAACCAAACCGGAGAAGTAGTGTGGAGCAACTGCCCCAGCGGCGATCGAAACGATTGCGGCTTATACACCGTGAATGATTTTGTTTCCTTGGCCATTAACGTTTCCAAATGGATTTTGGGAATTGTCGGGTCGCTATCCCTGGTAATGTTTATCTACGGCGGCTTTATGTTCCTGATTTCCGCGGGCTCAAGCGACTCGATTGCCAAAGCCAAAAAGATAATCATCGCGGCCGTAGTCGGTTTAATCATAGTTTTCTCCAGTTATCTGATCATAAAATTCGTCTTAAGTTCTATCGGCCTTAATTGGAACGGAGAAGTGGAACAGCCCGCTAAGGTATCGGCCGAAACTGTCGTTAAAACTCTGGCGTAATAAAAATGAACATTTTTACTCCTAAAAAACTGCCGCTGGAAGAAACCATTGGCGAAAAAATGCGCCAGGCGCGACATATTAAAAATCTAAAAGTCGAAGATATCGCCAGGAAAATTGGCATCCGGCCGGAATATTTAATCGCCTTGGAAGAAGAACGTTTTGACCGTCTGCCCGCCGGATTATACGGCAAGAATTTCCTGAAAGAATACGCCGCTTTTCTGAAACTTGACCACAAAGAGATATTAAAAAATTTAAACGACCGCACCAACTACAATGAACCGACCGACCCCTTCTCCCAAAAAATAGTAAAAAAAAGCAAATTTATTATTTTTCCAAAAATAATCAGAAATACCTTAATCGCCCTGGCCGTCTTAATCTGCTTCCTGTACTTAATTTTTTACTTTAAGAAAATTATTTTCCCGCCGTTCTTAGAGATCACTCAGCCAGAAAAAAACCTGCTGACCGCCGATTCTTATATGACGATTACGGGCTCAACTGAACCGGAAGCGGAAGTAAAAATTAATCAGGAAACAGTTTTAAACAACAATAACGGCCGATTTTCCCAAACCGTTAATTTAAAAAAAGGGTTGAATAATATCATCATCACGGCCAAAAAAAAATACAGCCGGGAAAACACCGTCACCCGCCAAATTTTAGTAAAATAAATAATATCAATATGCTGGGAATAAAAAGGACTGTCTTATTTGACATTAAGACAATATTAAGTAAGATGGATATAGGCGAAAGACAGCAGGTAGCGGAACTGGGCTGTGGTAATTTCGGTTTTTTCGCCTTTCCGCTGGCTCGCTTGGTCGGCCGGCAGGGGAAAGTCTACGCTGTGGACATTTTAAAATCAACTCTGGAAGAAATAAAAAAAGAGGCAGTTAAAGATAACTTGCCGCAAATTATTCCGATTTGGAGCAATTTAGAAATTTTTAAAGCAACTAATATCGAAACCAACAGTCTGGATAATGCTTTTTTAATCAACACCTTGCACCAATCGGATAAAAAAATAGAAATTCTGCGCGAAGCGATTCGTCTTCTAAAAAGAGGCGGCAAACTATTGATAATCGAATGGAAGAGTATTGATTCCCCTCTGGGACCGGCGGCGGAAAAGCGCGTTAAAATCGAATCGTTAAAAAATGTTACCGCCAAGATTGGCTTGGACATTAAAGAAGAGTTTGAAGCCGGTCCTTATCATTACGGCTTAATTTTAATTAAATTATAATCTTTCAAATATGGGAAATTTTCTCACCCTGAATTATTGGTTCAATCTGCGGCCGGAAACCTTGTTGCCGCTCGCCCAAAAAATCTTTATCGGCGCGATTATCCTGGCGGTTGTCTTGGCGATTATTGTCGCAATTCTTAAAAACCGCGGTGGTATTTATCGCGGCTTATTAAAACGGTTCTACGCCTTCTTCGTCAGCAACGCGGTTATCGGCGCAATCTTCTTTTTCTTCAATTACGAATCAATTCCCTTTTTGTCCGCCCGTTTCTGGCTCGGACTGTGGGCGATAACTATGATTGTTTGGCTGGTTTCTGTCCTTAAGGGACTACAAAAAATCCCTGGCCAGAAAAAACAGCAAGAGCAGGAAAAAGAATTAAAAAAATATCTTCCCCAGTAATCCCCTGCTTATTTAAAAATCCTGGCGACAACTCAGCCCCTTTTTAGGGGCTTTTTGTTGCCCCGAGCCTTTATTCTTATGCCTGTATGACTAATCAAAAAATCTTAGGGAACCGGGGCGAAGCCTTGGCGAAAAAATATTTGACGGCTAGCGGCTATCGGATTATCACCGGTAATCATAAAATCGGGCGAGCGGAAATTGACCTGATTGCCCAAAAAGATAAGCAGTTGATATTCATAGAAATAAAAACCCGGCTTAAAACCGCGGACAGTATTTTCGAGAACCCGGTTTCTCCCCGGCAAACAAAAATTTTAAAGCGAGCAATCAATGAATATTGTTTTAAAAACCACGCTAGTTCAAATACGACGCGCTTAGATTTAATCTTTATTCTGGTGGACTTAAAAACAAGAAAAGCGGATCTTAAACATTATCGCGATATTTTCTGATTTTTTTCAAACGGGTACGTAGACCAATCAAATTTTTTGCAAAAACCCAGGAATCAATCCAGACCCTGATTTTGCTCGCTTTTTTATCGTATCTGTTTTCCCGCCAATCAACGGGTATTTCTTTAATCCGAAAACCACGACACCAAGCTGATATTACTAATTCCGTGTCAAAAAACCAATTATTGTCTTGCCAGAACGGCGCGATCTGCCGGAAAAGCTCTCGACTGATCGCCTTAAAGCCGCATTGCAAGTCACTATAACGGTGTCCCAAAATCAAACGGGAAAAATGGTTGTAAACCCGGGAAACGATACTCCGCGACCAGGAACGGCTGGTTTTAGATTCCGGCAACAGTCGCGAACCCATAACCAAATCGGCAGAGCCATCCAAGAGGGGGGTAATCAAAGCCGAGATATTGTCTAAAGCGACGGCTAGATCAACATCCATAAAGACCAAAACATCGGCCGAACTCTGAAAAAAATAGTATCTCAAAGCTAACCCTTTGCCACCCGGTTCGATATTTTCCATTTTAAAACGGCCGCCGCCGGTTTTTACTAATTCCGCGGCGATCAGGGAAGAAGTATCGTCGGAGCCGTTGACGATAATTACAATTTGCCAATCGGCCGCCAGCGCCCGGGTTTCTAAAAAAGATTTGAGCTTTAAGGCGTTAGCTTGTAAAATTTTAGCTTCGTTTCTGACCGGCAAACAAAAATCAATTAACATATTTACTCATTTTTAACATAAATTATGGCGGTCGGATCGTAATAAATCGGGTGCCAATCAGCGGCGGAAAGCAAATAATCCCGCAAATTATTGACGGTCGCCAAGTCTTCGTCTCTGATTCCAAAAATCACTTTCTCCCAATTCCTAATCTTAATTTTTTTTTCTTTGGCGGGAATCAATATCAATCCTATCTGATATTTTTCTAATTTTTCTTTGGCCTCGCCTTTTTTAAAAAAATCCAAATACTCTTCAAGAAAAGTATGGCCGGCGAATATCGTCTGGGGCAAGCGGCCGTCAATAAATAATTTTCTTTCCGAATAGGACCAAATCAAATATCCACCCCAGGCATAATCGTTAAAAATATTCCGGGAATAATAAGACGGGTTATTCTTTAAGAATTCAATCGCCTGGCAGGGGTAGTTGGAACAATAAGAAGCGAAAGGATTTTTAGTCAACTTAACAACAGTTAATTGTAAAAACGCGGCTAAAAATAAACAAAATGAGAGAAAAAATTTTAGCCAACCGTTTAAGAGCCGAGCTTTATCAACGGTCGCGGTTTTAAAAATTGTGCCGTAGACTTCGATTAAAAATAAAAAAGTAGCCACGAACAGCAGTGGAAAGTGCCGCCGCGATTTAAAACTTAAAAAGACGAACAAAACAACCAAGAAAAAAGTCCACAAATTAACCTTGAATTTCTTTTCGCCGGAAAAGGCGGCGTAATAAATATAAAAAATCAAAGCAAAAACCACGATTGCCAAATAAATAAGCTGCCAATATTGAAAAGGAAAATTAAACTGCGACAACCACTCCTGAATATGCGCTTGATAATACGTATGGCGATAACCGCTTAAAAAAGAATATAAACCTAATTTATAGGGAGTAAATAAGGTCACGATGAAAGAGAAAATAATCGCGCCGGAAAAAATTATCATTTCTCTAAAAGCTAAAACCCGGGAAAAATCCAGCCAATCTAAGCGTCTTAGCCGCACCAAAATCTTCTCCCCGATTTTTATTGCCAGCCAGGCCGCCATGATAAAAAATCCGATCAAGAAACTGGCATGCAGACAAGCCCAGAGGTACATAAACGGCGGCAAAAGTAACAAAATTTTCCAATTCTTATATTTATTGTAACGCTCCAGCAGTAAAAACAACAAGAGCAAAAATAACAGCCCGAGTTCTTGTACCCGAACGCCGAAATGAGGCAAAGAGGCGATGACGGCGAGAAGCTGAAAAAAAACTATCTGACCGGGCGAAGTTTCCGGCCGAAAACGATAAACCGCGCGGTTAAGCAAAATTAAAACCAAAATTATTAACAAAGCGAAGCCGACCGTCAGGCTTGGATAGCCGCAATGATTATAAATCTCATAAACAATTAAATTACTAAGCCATTCATGATCAACCCAATCGCCGGTAAAAGTATAATTAAAATGATTAGCCACCGGAACAGCTCCGGTTTGAGCTATTTCCTGGCCAACTTTTAAATGCCAACCCAAATCAGGATCAAGATAGCTTGAAGAACCCCTCAACAGCAAACAAAAAACAAAAAAATAGAAAAAAAACCAAAAAAACCAGTTAAACCGAGATTTTCTGATTTTCAGGGGTAAATTTAACATAAAAATTAGCTAAAACAAGCGATTATAACCTTATTCTAACATAGGCTGATTTATTTGTCTTGTTTAAAATTATGTGCTAAAATTAGAGATGTAAAATTTAAAAAACTAAAAACTAGAAAGGCGGTGAAATATGAAAAAAACTTACAAACAACTGATCTCTTTGGCCATCGTTTCGACCTTGGTCTTACCGGTAGTGGCTTTGGCTCAGGCTAATTTCGGCTTAAACGAAATCAATAACGGCTTGAACAATTCCTTGACCAGTTCCGACCCGAGAACCGTTATCGGCCGGGTTATCAACATCGCTTTAAGTTTCTTGGGCGTAATCGCGGTGGGCATTATCTTAATCGGCGGTTTCAAATGGATGACGGCGGCCGGGAACGAAGAGAAGACGAGCGAAGCTAAAAAATTATTGGGCGCCGGCGTTATCGGTTTAGTTATCATCTTGGCGTCTTGGGGCATAGCGACTTATTTGCTGAGCACTTTCGCCAGCCAACTTAACGGATAAATAATCGGTTCTTATTGCTTATAGGTGATCCTCATCTTCGATGGGGGTTACTGCTCTAAGCCGGAAACCATTTCCGGTTCAGAGCAGTAATAAATTTTTCTACTATGAAAAAAAAGCTGTCTTTTATTTTTCTCCTATTTATTTTATCCGTTTCTTTATTTTTACCGGTTGCCGGAGCCAATTTTTCTTTAGCCGCTCCGGTCAGCGATACTCTTGAAGGCTTGGACATCTCTGCCAACGAAGTTTCCGCTTTCGAACCGCAAACTTCAGGTTCGTATGGAACAGACTTCTTGGCCACTAAAGCCGGCCAAATTGTCGGTCTAATCCTTTCTTTCGTCGGCGTCCTGTTTTTAATTTTGATGATTTACGCTGGCATTATGTGGATGACCGCCAGCGGCAACGAACAACAGATAAGCAAGGCAAAATCCCTGCTAATCAACGCGATTATCGGAATTATCGTCGTTTTTGCCGCCTACGCCGCGGTTTCTTTCTTGGGAACGGAACTCTCAAAATAATGAAAAATAAAATTATAAAAAACCTAATCGTCGGCAGTCTGGCCTTGATTATTTTCCTAGTCGGTTTCAGTTTCTCGTCCGCGCAGGATGAAGACAACGGCAGCTACAATTTTGTCGAAAACAGCGGCTTGACCAAATCGGCCGATCGGGCCGGTTATGATATTTCATCTTCGGCGACTACGCTGGAGGGTATAATCAGCACGGCTATCTATGCTATCCTGGGACTTATCGGCGTTGTTTTTATGGGTCTCGTAATCTACGGCGGCGCGACCTGGATGACCGCTCAAGGCAACGAGGAGAAAGTTAAAAAAGCTAAGGGGATAATAACCAGCTCCCTTATCGGATTAGTCATTACTTTGTCCGCTTACGCCATCAGCTATTTCCTGATCAGTTACTTTTGGAAAATATGAAAAAAATAAAGATTCTATTTTTACCAATCCTTTTTTCTCTTTTAGCCTTTACCGCCGTTAACGCCGCTATCCTTTCCGGCGAAAAAATGACTGATTTTAATAAAAACGTGACGACAACGGCTTCAACCATCGGACTCAACACCGCCTCTTCACTAGAAGGAATTATCAGCACCATAATCCGAATTGTCCTGGCGGTCTTAGGAACAATTTTCCTTATTTTAACTTTTATGGCCGGTAATAGCTGGATGCGAGCCGATGGCAACGAAGAAATCGTTAAAAAAGCCAAAGAAACTATCATTAACTTATCAATCGGACTGTGTCTAATTCTGGCGGCTTACGCCCTGAGCTCTTACCTAGGCGGATTATTGGCCAGCCTATTAATCACCAAATAATTTTAATAATATGAAAAAGCTAACCCGAAAAACCTTTCCTTTCCTGATTTTAGTTTCTTTTTTCGTCTTACCGCTTTTTGTTTTCGCCCAGGAAGCGGATAGCGTTACTGCCGCGCCGACTTCCCGGAATCTTCTGGAAAAAATGAGTATCGTGGCTAAACAAGGGGGTTACCAAACCGACACCTCCATCGCTTCCACCCCGATAATTATCGGAGTGGCAATCCGCGCCGTTTTAAGCTTTGTCGGGTTGATTTTTATAGTTTTAATGATTTTAGCCGGCTTCAAATGGATGACGGCTCAGGGAAACGAAGAACAGGTAACGAAAGCCAAGACCACTATCCGGAATTCGCTAATCGGCCTGGTGATCGTTATTTCCGCCTGGAGCATCTGGAGTCTGATTTTCAACCGAATAATATTAATGAAATAATATCAATGAGTAGCAAATAATATGAAAAAAATCTTAAGTTTCTTAATTCTAACCGTTTTTTCCGTCATATTAATTCAAACTGCTTCCGCGCAAGTATTAGTTGATACTACTAAGACGGGCGGGCTGGCCGATTTAACCGATACTGTCGCGAAGGAAGCGCGTTTTGGAAAAATAGAATTGGTTGATGTCATCGCCCAGATAATAAAAATCGCTCTCGGCCTGTTGGCGACGATCTTTCTAATACTAACCATAATCGCCGGCTTCAAATGGATGACGGCTCAGGGAAACGAAGAAGAAATAAAAAAAGCGCAGGGAACGATAAAAACCGCGATTATCGGGTTAGTAATCGTCCTAATGTCCTATGCCATAACTTATTTCATCTTTAGATACTTACCCTTCGGCGGCGCGAGCGGTCCGCAAGGCGGCACCAGCGGATAGATAGCCAACGCTAAAATAGGTTAAACAAATAAAAAGGAGCTTCCATTGAGAAACTCCTTTATTTTTTGTTTAATTTACCATCTGGGCATATACGCGAAAGCAAAACATTCTTCACCTTGATAGATATGCGTCTCTCCGGTGACCGACATTCTTTTCGAGCATCCCACTGCCCGGCCGTCTACTTCAAATATTACGGTATAATCTCCCGGTAATAAATAAGCGGTTGTTTTTTGACGCGAAGCTACGCAAACCGCCATTCGATTGCCGCCGTTGTCGGGGATGATAAGGAAAACAACCGGATCTGAATAATTATTATCCAAAATAATCTTATACCCGGAATGTTGCCCGCTGGGATCAACCGCACCGATATTATTCTCGATTTTACATAATACTAACTCCTCTCTCCGAAGGATATTAGCTCTCTGACGACGTTTTAGAATTCGCTTGGAAATTTCTTGAGGAACTTCCGTTGCTGTCGCGTAACCGAGAAAAATATTGTTCCGTTCGTTCTGCAAATCAGCTACTTGTCTTCTTTTAGACTCAAGCTTAAATGAGTCTATCCTGTGCTGTAAAGAAATAGAATAAGCGGCATCGGCTGAATTAACTCTTAATTTGATCTCCAGTCTGTTCGCTGTCCATTGTTCTTTTCTTATTTCTTTGTCCAGGAGTCTTATTTGTTTTTTTTCCTGGGCAGTCTGGCCAAATCCACTAATGACAGTGGAAACAACCATAACCATAGCCATATAAGCTACTAATGCCTTTTTCTTCATGATTCTTAGTTTTTATTAATATTTCTTTTGTTTTTTATTGTAAATGTGCAGAAAATCCGTCTGCTTTTGAATATATTTTATTTTTTACTATGTTTAAACTATATCATAATTATTAATTATTGTCAATAACTTATCCCCAACGGCCTATTGACTTTTTTCTAATGACGTGATAAGATAATCGGTCAAGAAAATCCCTGCTTTATCATAATTCAATATGATATAGTAGGGATTTTAAATTTGGCTAACATTAAACAATATGAAAATACTACAAAAATTAGGAGAAGCTGTTATTCCCCTTAACGGCAAGCAAAACATCGTTTTACTGGTAATTATTGCTTGTGTCTTTCAGTTTGCCTTGTTTTATGGACCGGCTTTAGCCGATGAAGCAGTTAGCCAGGCAAAAGCATTGGCTAATGGCCAGGAAATAATGATTATTAATGATTCCGTATCCAAGGAAGCGGTAATGAACCAGGACGCGGCCAAATTAACTCCAGAAACAGCTAGTTCTACTCTCCCGATAATCAGTAGCTCCACCCCGTTGATGTCCGATACCCCTGCCACAACCGCCGCTACTCAATCTCCGAGCGTCAAAGTCGTAAGAACCAGCACACATGTCATCACCGCCTACAATTCAGAGGCAGGGCAAACCGATGACAGTCCTTGTATCACCGCCAATGGCTTTAATGTCTGTAAAAACGGAGTGGAAGATACCATCGCCGCTAATTTCTTAAAGTTTGGTACCAAGGTTAAAATTCCGGAACTGTTCGGCGACCGTATTTTCACGGTTCGCGACCGCATGAACAAGAAACATCCCAACCGCGTCGATGTCTGGATGAAAGATCGCCATGACGCCATCCAATTCGGCGTCAAAACCGCGAAAATCCAAGTGGTGGAAACCGAACTGGCGAGCGCCAAATAATTACAATCAGAATAAACAAAAAACGCCCGGATCTATTTACGTTATAGGCCTGGGCGTTTTTGATTGGGTAATTTAAACTTTTTTCAGGTGACGTTCGGTTAAAAAAATAAACCTAAGAGTCCGCGGCTTCTCTTAATTTCTTTTTCTTTTTTATTAATCGCCAGCGTCGTGGCGATAACCGTATCCGGATTTAAGGAAATACTATCAATTCCCTCTTCTACCAAGAAAGTCGCGAAATCAGGAAAATCGCTCGGCCCCTGGCCGCAGATGCCGACTTTACGGCGGTATTTTTTAGCCGTCTTTATTAATTGTTTAATTAATTCCTTAACCGCTTCGTTCTTTTCATTAGAAACTCCGGCCACCTTTAAAGTTCCGCCGGAATCGCGATCAATCCCTAGTGTCAGCTGGGTCAGATCATTGGAACCGATGGAAAATCCGTCAAAAATACGACAAAATTTTTCCGCCAGGATAACATTCGAGGGTATTTCCGCCATAACGTAAATTTCCAAACCTTTCTGGCCGCGTTTCAGTCCGTTTTCCGCCATAATCTCTTCGACCAATTTTCCCTCTTCCACTGTTCGGCAGAAAGGAATAAGAATTTTGAGATTATTTAAACCCATCTCATCGCGGACTTTTTTGATCGCCCGGCATTCTAATTTAAAAGCCGGCAGAAATAACGGGGAATAATAACGGCTGGCACCGCGCCAACCAATCATCGGATTAGCCTCAACCGGCTCATAAGCTTGGCCGCCGATAAGATTGGCATATTCATTGGTTTTAAAGTCACTCAAACGAAGAATGACGTCTTTGGGATAAAAAGCGGCGGTAATCATCGCTATGCCTTGTGCCAGCCGATCCACAAAATATTGTGCCTTATCCTGATGGCCAACGGTCAACTTGGCAATTTGTTTTTTTACTGACTGATCTTTTAAATGATTATAATTAAGCAGAGCGAGCGGATGGATCTTAATATAATTATTGATTATGAATTCCAGCCGCGCCAGGCCGACGCCGTCGTTAGGGATAAAAGAGTTGGTAAAAGCCATATCCGGCTCGGCGATATTCATCATAATCTTGGTCTTCGGCCGCGGCAAATCCTTGATATCGGTTTTCTGGATTTTAAACGGTAATTTTCCTTCATAAACGAAGCCCTCTTCGCCACCGGCGCAACTGACAGTCACCGGCTGGCCGGTTTTTATTCGGAGCGAGCCCTTTTCCGTTCCGACAACGCAAGGGATGCCTAGTTCTCGGGAAACAATCGCGGCATGACAGGTTCGCCCGCCTTTATCGGTAACAATGGCGGAAGAAATTTTCATAATCGGTTCCCAATC
>Ga0172381_10004616_pt1 | contig 14207 bp, 10 predicted proteins | sample Leawel6488metaG_FD_119754 | JGI IMG/M metagenome (GOLD analysis project Ga0172381, IMG submission 119754) | Leachate microbial communities from a municipal landfill in Southern Ontario, Canada - Leachate well 64-88 metaG | ecosystem: Engineered > Solid waste > Landfill > Unclassified | place... | reverse complement strand
AATAAAACAAGCGTTTCCAGATGCGGGGTATGCGGGAAAAAATCAAACGGCTCAACGAATTCCGGTTTATAACTACCTGCTAATTCTTTAAGATTAGAGAAAAGCGTTTCCGGGTTGCAAGACGAATAGAATATTTTTTTAGGAGTTAAGCGTAAAATCGCCCGCATCACTTTGCCGGAAAGCCCGGAACGCGGGGGATTAATAATTAAAACATCGACATTTTTATAAAAAGTTCCCTGTTCATTCAAGAACTTTCTGGCATCAGCGGCAAAAAAAGAAATGTTTTCGATATTGTTTTCTTTGGCATTAGCTATTGCGGTCTCAATAATTGCTTGGCTTATCTCAACACCCCAGACAAATTTTGCGTCACGGCTAAGGAATATTCCGATACAGCCTCCGCCGCAAAAAAGATCTAACACGTTCTCTTCTTTGTTCATCTTCGCGTAATTTCTTATCTTTGTATAAAGGCTTGTTATGGCAACCGGATTAACCTGAAAAAAAGAATCAATCGCAATTCTAAATTTAAAATCACCAAGTTTTTCCTCAATGAAAGGCTCGCCATAAAGCAGTTCTTTTTTGTCAAACATAACCGCGTCAGACATCGAATTATTGGTAACCTGATAAATTGATTTAATCGTTTGAGGTAACTTCAAAGCTAGTAAAGCTTTAACAAATGCTTCCTTATCCAATGTTTCTTGAGCGGTTGTAACCAGGCCAATCATGATTTCTCTGGTGCTCTTCGTTTCGCGAATGATGAGGTTTCTTAAAAATCCTTTGTAGGAAAATTTATTGTAGGTGCTATGGCCTTTAACTTGAAGGAATTCTTTTGCCGCCTTTAAAATATCTCCCGCGCTTTGTGAAAATATCCGGCACTCTTCGATATTAATCAGCTCTCGATGGCTGCCCTTGCGATAAAAACCGCAAGTCAAAGGCTCACCCATCCCAAAGCTAAACTCCATTTTATTGCGGTAAAACCACTCGCCAAATGAGTTAATCGGTTTTAATTCGCAGGATATGCCATGAGCCGCCATCAATTGTTTTACTTTTTCTTCTTTACGCGCCAGCTGTTCCGGATAGGCAATATCCTGAAAACTACACCCCCCGCAAGAGCCAAAATGTTTGCAGATATTCATGCCGTTCATTATAAACAAAACGAAAAACCAGGCAAGATTTTATTTTACATGGCATTTATAAGCATGTTATAATTAAAAACTAATAAATGCTATGCACAAAAATAAGTTAATCTTCACACGTCCTCAAACTAATCTTTTAAGAAATACCTTTCTAATTTATATAGTATTGGTGATATTAACCTTCGTATTGCACTATGCTAATTCGCAAACATTGAAAGAATCAGTATTTATTTTCTCTGTACTTACGGCACCAATCCTATTTGTGGAACTTCTTGCAGCAAGAACTTTTTGGAGAAAATTTACCTTCGATTCTTTTGCGCAAATATTATATGTGGAACACTTTTTTCTTCTTTTTAAATATGGGAAAGTTGAAAAAATTTCCTTCAAAAATATAAATGTTACTGTTGGTTTGAGTGGCCGACAATGCCTGGACAATGACGGAACTTTTTGGTGTGTTTACGTTTTTGACCAAAGCTTAGAAAAATCTTATGGGGGGATGCTATCAAAGAAATTTAATGAACATACATACATCATTAATAATCGGTTAAAAGAAATACTACCAGAAAAAGTCAATAAACAAATGCATCCTCTTGAGAATCGATTATTAAAAATGTCTGCCGAAAAAACGAAAAATAAGATATTACAATTTCTAAACCAAGCTAAATAACAACTAAACTGTCTCTTTTTACAACCAAATCTCTTATTCTTTTTCTTTTGCCCCTTAGGAGGCGCGCCTGTGACTCACCTATTGCCAGCACCGCTTCTAATTCTAAATTCCTTGGAACTTTTAATAAATTTCCGATTTCCTTTCGTTTATTTAAAATTTCGCCTAACCAACAGGCGCCAAGTTTTTGCGAGTGGATATATAAAAGCATATTCTGGATGGAAGCGCCAATGGCCATTAAGTCTTTCTCGTAATTATATGAAGATTTTTTATCCAAAAATACCAGAATAATTTTATCCGCACCTTTTATGATGTAGCTATAATGAGTATATTTAGCTAAAAAATTTTTCTTCTCGCCACCCAGCACCATAAACCGCCAGGGCTGATTATTTAGCCCTGATGGCGCCCAGCTTCCAGCTTCTAAAACCTTTTCGATGGTTTTTTCCGGAATGCTCTTCTTGCTAAATTTCCTGATAGACCTGCGGGTTTTTATCAGCTCCAAGGCTTTCATTATTTGCTTATTATAGGGTAAATATAGCGCCAGACAAGATTTTTTTAAATAACTACCCAAGTTTATGTTATAATTTAACAATGATTAACACCGCAAAGCCGCAAAATACCGCAAAAGCGCAAAGGATTTTTTTGCGCCTTTGCGTCTTCTTTGCACTTTTGCGGTGTTCTTGTTTTACGCTGCCGGCTTTTGCTGAAACTATCGTCCTTAAATCCGGAGAAAAGATAAATGCCGGCGTTATCGAAAAAACTGATAACTATGTGAGGGTAGATTTTAATGGCGCACTAATATCTTACCGTACTTTTGAAATTAAAAGCATTGACGGTAAAGACATTGAAGAAGAAAAAATACCCGCCTCTGCAAAAATTATTGAAACCAATATTATTACTGCTGAAGAATATTTTAAACGTGGTGTTGCCTTTTACAGCAAGGGTGAATTCAACCACGCCGTGTCTAATCTCAACAATGCGCTAAAAATCAACCCTGCTTACGTAGAAGCATACCTTTATAGGGGATTTGCTTATGCCGGTAAAAATAACCCTGACCAGGCAATTGCTGATTATACTAAGGCGATAGAGCTAAACCCAAAACAAGAAGAAGCTTATTTTGTCAGAGGCGCCGCGTTTGGGGCGAAAAAAGAAACTGAAAATGCAATTGCCGATTATAGTAAGGCGCTGGAAATTAATCCAAAATATATCCAGGCTTATATCAACCGCGCACTTTTATACCTCATGAGCGCAAACAACGAAAAGGCAGTTGCCGATATAAACAAAGTAATCGAGATGAATCCTAAATTTGCCGGAGGGTATTACCTTCGCGGATTGGCTTACGCAAACAAAAATAATTTGGAACAAGCTATCTCGGATTATACAAAAGCAATAGAGCTTAACCCACGGTATACAGAAGCTTACGCCAACCGCGGGTTGGCTTACGCCTACAACATACTTGAACGCTCAAAAATTAACCCCAATGCACCCACGGCTTATGTTAGTAGCGGAATTGATTATTTAGATAAAAAAACATTTACGCAGGCTCTTTCTGATTGCGATAAAGCTTTAGAAATTAACCCGCAATATTTAGATGCCTATGTTGTTCGGGCAAGAGTGTATATGCTGGCTAATGATTTTGATAATGCCTGGGCAAACATCCATAAAGTGGAAAGATTAGGCGGAGCAGTTAAACCGGAGTTGCTTGCGGAACTCAAAAAAGCTTCGGGGAGAGAAAAATGAACGTGGCCGCCATAAGATGAATTACTGAAGCGTTGGATTCTTAATATAAAGAGGGGGGGGAAATGAAAAAAACTATTGTGTTAATGTTGCTTTTGGGAATAATTTTTACCGGCTACGCTCAAGCCCAGGAATGGTACAAACTTGAAAGTGCCGAAACCTACGTAACTGATTTTCTCCTGGCGGCAGGACAAACTAAAGAAATAACCATAGACTCTGCTGAACCTATCATAGTTGGCTTTAAAACCGATCTTACTTATGCTCCTAACAGCCACGAATTATACAAAGAACTTATGAGTAAATATAAATTTAAAGTTATCAGGATTTCCGATAAAAATGGGAGCGCTGTATCTTCTATATCAGGCGGCGCCGGGCAATTTAAACCGATTGACAATAAAGTGGTTATGGAAATATCTAATTTGATAGACAGGGATTTTAAGATTGTTATATACAAAAAAACAGTGGACTTTTAACGTATTGATTTTAGCTTTATCCCGGCTGAAAAAATAATTTTGTTTTTTGCTTATGTTTAAAAATATCGCAAAATTAATCGGGGCATTAATAATTATTATATTGCTAATTTGGGGCATAATTCTTGTTGATACAAATTACAATCGAAGAACGCTGCAATTTCCCTATCCATCAATTGGCTCAAAAATAAAAAGTAGTAACAAATATTTCTGTAAAGCCGTTGCCGGCACAAGAATTGACGCCACAGCTAAAAAAACTTTTGGTATAAAAAAAGGAATTCACGCGGAAGTTTTTAAGGCAAGGGATAAGTTTTATATTGAAACCGAAGCGGATAAATTGTATCTGGCCAGAAAGACTTTTTTTAAATCAAACGGCGGTAAAAAGGGCGAGCTTTTTGCCATAATTTATAATGATGAACATAAATTGCTGGCAATTGACAGCGGTTATATGCTTGGCCCCGGCGCATCCATTTTCGCTTTTAACAAAGATACCGGAATTGCCACCTTATCAAAAATAACCACTAACGACGTTTTCACCAATAACCCCGGCACACAATCCTACTGCCTTAAATGTGATCCGAGATAACATCTAAGCTATAGCTAATTATTCCAGCAACATCTTTAAGAAAATATGTAAAATCAAAAAACAATTTTACCAGCTAAGAAAGTTAAGATATACTTATTAAGGAACAAAGTAGTTCCTTCAGGGGATAATTGTAAGTAATGGAGACAAAGCGATGAGAACAAATTTAAGCGAAGAAACATTAAAATTATTAGCTCAGGCAAAAAAAGCTTCCATATGCATGTTAGACCCGATAATAAAAGAAGAACTTATCTTCCGCGCTCTTATTGACATGCAGCATCCTCTTTGGCTCATCATAAAGAATAAATTCGGGCTTGATGAAATTCCAATGAGAAACTCAATATCAGATAAGCTTTTAGGAAATCATTCCGATGATCCGGACAATCCCGATAACTTTAAAAAACAGAAATATTATTTTGACATCGCGAATAAAGAAGCTGAAAAAGACAATTCGTGTTTAATCGAGCCATACCATTTAGTTAAGGCGATATTTCTAACAAAGGATAATGATATTATTAAAATTTTTAAAGATTTGGGTGTACGGATGTCAGTTATGACTGAAGAATTAAATAAAGTTTCATACTCGGATTTAATGGAAGCTTTGGAAGAAGCGCGTACCCCTAAGCCTTATGCGCCTTCAAGAGAAGCCCTGCGTAAAACAGAAGAGTATTCCACTATTTTGCAATCCGACTCAAGCCCGCGAAATGATTCACAAACAGCGAGTTTTGGAAAGAATCTAAACTTATTAGCTAAAAATGGTAAACTTGATCCGGTATATTTCAGGGACGAAGAAATTAAAACAGCTCTTGAAATTCTATGCAGAAAACAACAAAATAATCCTCTTCTGGTTGGTGAAGCCGGTGTGGGCAAAACCGCGATAGCGGAAGGGATAGCACAGCTAATTGTTTCAGGAAAGGTTCCCGATATTTTAAAGAATAGCGAAATAATAGAGTTGAATATAACTTCCTTAATTGCCGGCACAACTTTACGTGGACAATTTGAGGAAAAAATACAGAAAATTCTCGATGAATGCGAGCGTAATACCAACATAATTTTATTTATTGATGAGATCCATATGATCGTGGGGGCAGGCGGTGAAAAGGGCTTAAGTGATGTTGCGAATATTTTTAAACCTGCCTTGGCAAGAGGAAATCTAAGGTGTATAGGCGCCACAACTACAAAAGAAAATAATCAATTTATCGAAAAAGATAAAGCATTAAAACGTAGATTCCAGCCGATTTTTGTAAAAGAACCTACCACTATACAAACTATAGAAATAATAAATAAATGCAAAGACAGATTTGAGAAGTTCCATGGCGTAACGATAAGCCCCGAAGCTGTTAAAATGGCTGTGGAATGCGCGGATCAATACATTAAAGATAAACATTTTCCCGGAAAAGCGATTGACTTATTAGATCATGCTTGTGCCTGCGAAAAGATAGATCCTAATAACGACAAAATAGTTTCGGCAGAAGAAGTAGCGGTGCTAGTAGCAAAAGTTGCGCAAGTACCCATAACTCATATATTGGGAGAAAAAACACAGGAACTTTCATTATTGGAACAAAGGTTAAAAACGAGGGTTATCGGGCAGGGGAAGGCGATAAAAAACCTTGTTGATGCGATATATCTAATAAAGATGGGGATGTTTATAAATCTTCAGAAACCCGAAGGGGTACTCTTATTCGTCGGTCCTGAAGGTGTGGGGAAAAACGAACTTGCTAAATCTTTAACTGCAGCTCTATTAGGAGACGAAACAAGAATGATTACTTTTGATATGACAGAATTTAAAGACGTAACAAGTATAAACCGGCTAATTGGCGCGGCTCCCGGTTATGTAGGTTATGAACAGGAAAGCAAATTGGTGAGTTGTATAAGAGCTAATCCTAATTCTATCATCGTAATGGATGATATCGAAGAAGCGCACCCTGATGTTTTATCATTATTGAAGGATATATTTGAAAAGGGCAGCTTAACTACCCAGGATGGGGAAACCGTATTTTTTTCTTATGCAACGTTCATATTGATATCAAATATAGGCGTAGAGGCCTTAAAAGAACAGGATCTGAAAAACTTTAACTACGATGAATCATGTAAGCAAATAAAAACTACCTTACAACATGCTGTAGAAGAAAAATTTAGCTCAAGCTTTCTTAATACTGTAGATAAAATAATTTATTTCGATCCGTTAAAGCGTGAGTGGATTAAGGAAATAGTTATAACCAAAATAGGAATGGTTTTAAAAAGATTAGAAGCGCGGGGAATTAGAGTAAAAATAAGTAAAGAGATAGAAGAATTTTTAGTTGATAAAGGCTATGATGTAAAGCTTGGAGCGCAAACTCTAAATAGAACCATAGAAAACGAACTGTTAAAGCCTCTTGCGGGATATCTTTCGTCTTGCGAGAATAAGGATATTTTAGTTTCAATATCCAAAGATAGAAAACTTGTATTTGGATGCAATAATTAATCTGGTTTACGGAACTGATTTTAAGCTTGAGGAGTTAGATAAGCCTTTAATAGATAGATAAAAATTTTTGTAGATTTAAATGCGGCTGATGACTGGTGTTTTAGAAACTGGGGCATCTTCCTACTCTACCCAATACCCTAATTCCTTAAGTATCCTTGGCTTGTCCTGCCAGTTAGCCATCACCGTGACCCATATATCAAGATAAACTTTTTTACCAAAAATTGTCTCTATTTCCTGGCGCGCGATGCTGCCAATTTCTTTAAGCAGCTTGCCGCCCTCACCAACAACTATCTTTTTCTGTGAAGCCCGGTTCACATATATATTTACCTTTATATATATAAAGCCTGCTTTTTTAAGCTGGGCTTTTGGTACTGACAAAGCAAACAGCAAGTTTGACTCGTCACTTTCTTCTCCCGTTTCTTCTATGTCTGTGCCATCTACGGGCAAAGCCATCTGTGAAATCTGCGGTTGCAAGCCTTCTTCTTCATCATCCACTTCTTCATCATCCACTTCTTCATTATCCGCTTCTTCTTCGAAAAATTTAATCTTGGTTCTTGCTTTGTCTTTTTCTTTGATTTTTCCTTCCATATCTTTAATCGCTTCCACTTCAACCGCTAACGAATGCGGAAGCTCATTTTTTAAAAGTAAAAATAGTTTTTCGCGCACAATATCAGCCACACGAAACTTTAATGGAAAATCTGTATCTGTTTCTTTATCGTAAAATGGCACCTGCTCGGGCAGGCTATCAACAATTGCGTCGCGAAGCTCAATTATATTTTGCCCGGTTTTTGCGGAAATCGGCAGATAATAGGCTATGGGGTCTTTTTCTATGCCCCTTTCTTTTAGAATCCTTTGCCAGCAATCCATGTATTCGCCCATGAATTTTTTTCCTAAATCTATTTTGTTTAAAACCATGATGATTTTTATTTTTTGTTTGGCGCAAAAATACATTATATCGGATTCTTCTTTTCCAAAAGCGCGTGAGGTATCTACCACATAAATCAATAAATCACAGCCTTCTATGGATTGCCTGGCAACTGTATTTAATTGCGCAGCAAGATTATCCTTAAAGGAATGAATCCCCGGAGTGTCCACAAAAACAACCTGCGCGTTTTTTAAATTTAAGATTCCTTTAATCTGGTGGCGGGTAGTCTGGGGGATTGGTGAAACAATGCTTATTTTACTGCCTAAAAGCGCGTTAAGCATGGTGGACTTACCGGCATTTGGGCGGCCGATAATCGCGACAAAGCCTGATTTGAATAATTTATTACTCATATTCTCCCACAGATGATCACAGATTTAAAATCACAGATAGGCACAGATAATTTACGAAATTACCAATAACCAAGAGACAAGATACAAACAAATTTCAATAGCCAACAACCAATGACCAAACGGAAACATTTGATTTTGTTTGGTCATTGAGATTTGGTTATTGGTCATTGTTTGGTTATTGCATCTTGGAACTTGGTTATTTCTCCATCTACTAATTTATGCTTCAAAATAATTGTCTAGCCTACGAACGTATTCTTCCAAAACCTTGGCGCCTTTCTCAAGATTTGATATTTTAACATATTCGTTCTTCGTATGCGCGTTGCCTTTGGAGCCAAAACCAAAAGCAAAGCTCTCGATGCCTTTATCGAGAAGAAAAGTCATCACAGTTGCGCCAAAGCTTGGCTTTAACTCTGAACTGATTTTATTTGCCTTTACCACCTGCTGCAAAATTCTTATTACCGGCATGTTTTTGTCTATTTCTATGGGTTTTTGATGATCAAGTATTTTTATCCGGTATTTTATTTTTTGCTTTTTTATGATTTTTTCTAATTCTTCTATAATTTTTTCCTTTTTCATTGAAGGAAGATATCGAATATCAAGTTCAAAAAAAGCATCTCCGGCAACAATATTAACCTTGTCACCGCCGATAAACCTGCCGATATTTAAAGTGGGTTTTTTTAAAAGCGTGTGAGGTTTATATTTTTCTTTACGCTTTAAGATTTCTGCCAAAATACACACGCCGGCGCTAACCGCGTTTATTCCTCTTTCCGGATAGGCTCCATGAGCTTCTTTACCAATCAGTTCAACCCTTAAATGCAGTAAACCCTTTTGCGCGACAACAATATCAAAATCATCGCTATCCAGCACAACACCGTAATCGATATTTTTTAAATATTTCATTAAAGGCATTAAACCTTTGTGGCTGCCGGTTTCTTCATCGCCGGTAAAAGCAAAAACCAAATCAACATTATTAAGAACGGTTTTGGTTTCTTTTAGTTTTTTTATCAAATAAAGCGAGCAAGCAGCATTGCACTTACAGTCTGTGGCGCCTCTTCCGTAAAGTTTTCCCTTATGCACCGCGCCTGAAAAAGGTTCAAAGCGCCAGCCTCTCCCCGCGGGGACAGTATCAACGTGCGGAGTGAACAAAACTTTCTTTTTTGAATTTTTTGAAGGCAGGGTACATATAAGATTTAATCTGTCTTTTTGAAATTCATAAATCTTTGAAGAAACGCCAAGGTTTTTTAGATAATCCCTGATAAAGAAAATTACTTCTCTTTCATTACCCGGCGGATTCTGAGAATCGATTCTAATTAGGCTTTGCAGTAAACTTATAAGGGTTTCTTTCATAAATCGCTCTTTAATGATAACTTTAGATATTCGCCACGCAAAGGATTATACCCTTTATAGGCAATAAGGAAATAGGCAGTTGAAGATAATGAACCGGTCTTATCGCCTTCCGGAGTACGCCAGCCATGGCCAGTGTCTACAGAAGCGCTTGAGGCGTAAGGAAAACACGGGTCCTCTCTGCCGATTTTTGACGGGGAAGTAATCAGCATTTTTTGCATTTCAGTAAAATAAAAAATTGCCTGGTTTAAATAATGTTTATATTTATCGGCATCTTTGTTTTTATAGAAATCAGCCATAATTTCAAAAGAAAGAATCATCTGCGCGGTCCATTCGCAAGAAATTACCCCGCCGCGGGCCATATTCTTAAATTTAGCGAAATCAAAACCCTTAACCAGCACTTCGCCTTCTTTTCTTTTGAATCGCACACAAACCTCGCAATTTTCAATCGCGAATTCAAGTATCCTGTCCGGATTCATCTGCATAGAAAAAAGTTCCTCCGGCCCAAAAGCAGTTACTGACCAGGCATAGGTATCTGTCGCGATAGTAGCATCGCCTTTACCTCTTAAAACCGGCGGGCCATAACTTGTATAGGCATATTTCTCAATCCATTTTTTTACTTTATCGCGCGCCGTAAGGTATTTCTGTTCGCCGGTTATCTTGTAAAAAGAATCAAAGAAAGCGTAGGCATCAAGATTATGCTCTGTCGCATACCATTCAACTGTCGGGCCGCCTTTTATGCCGCCTTCAGAATCCATCATACCCAAAAGAAAATCCGCTACCTTTTCCGCAACCGGCAAATATTTAGGATTTTTAGTTTCTTTATAATAATCTAAAACCGCAAGGCCAATCCAGGCATTGGGCCCGGAGTGAACAACATATTCCGCGCATTCGCCACCTGTATAATAAGCATTGTATATTTTCTCTCCTCTGTTTACCCTGGTTAAATAAAAATCCAGAATTTTTTCTGCTCTTTGGTTATCCTTAAAAATCACAAAGGTAATCGCGGCAAGCGCCTGATCATAAGTAAAACTCATTTTCTTTAAATTCCGATCGCCTTCGTAACTCAAAACCAGCCCGCTGGTAAGATCCTGGCGGTTTTTGATCCACAGGTACACTCCATCGATTATCTGTTTTGAAATTTGCTTACGCTCTTGGTCTAAAGCGGCAATTTCTCCGGTAAAGCTTTCCCCTTTATCCTTAAAGCTTGAGCTTTTTTCAAGAATAGCCACATATTTTTTGATCAGATTCCGGTTTTCCGCCGTAAGTATTGCGGCTCTTAAAAATATGGCTGTGGAAAAAATAATCAGGATAGCTATTGAGGCGGTTATAAGTTTTGGGGTAAATTTATTAAATAGCGCATAATAAAAAAGGCCATTTATTTCTTTTCTATTCTTATTAAGAATTTCAAGCCCTAGGTAATAACGGCGGAAATTTTGCAGTTTTTCTTGACGCGTCCAGACAATGACCGCTGTGGTTACGATTATTTTTTTATGAAAAAAAATGTTTATGCGTAAAAGTATTTTTGTGCCATCGCGGTTTAATTTCTCCAAAAAACCCTGCCATAAATCATTTACAATCAGGCAAATTCCGCCTTTGCCGATATCGTGGGTAAAACCCTGAAGCCAGGGAGTTATTTTTTTATCGTTCTCATCAAGAATACAGAACTCAACCGGCAAAACCGTTGAAATTCTTATATATTTTCTTCTATTATTTGGCATATATTTTTTATACACAGAGGATTTACAGAATAACCAAACTGGGAGATCTGTTCTTGTTTGGTTATTGAGATTTGGTTATTAGTTATTGTTTGGTTTTTGTATCTTGGAGCTTGGTTATTTCCCAATTTTGCGTTCTATAGTTGTCCGGATTTGTTTAGATTTTTAATTTTACTAAAAAAATCAGCAAAGCGGGCGTGTTTGCGTAAATTTTCAAGATCGGGATCTTTGACTATATAGGAAAAATCATCATAGCCTAAAAGCACTGCTCTTTTTAATTCTTTAAAAGCTTCATCGATATCTCCGGAAAGTGAAAGGCTGCAAGCAAAATTATAATGCACAATCGGGTCTTCAGGTTTCATGTTGACCAGCTTTCTGTCAACCTCAAGGCCTTCCTGATAAAAGCCCTTACGCGTATAGGCATCTCCAAGCGAGGCAAGAGCGTGGAAAAAATTAGGGGCCTTCGAGAGAAGCCCCTCATAAAATTTTATTTCAAAATCCTTTTTCGGCCTCTTATTCATGCTTTCTCCATATCTGTGTAAAGTTTTATGTGTAACGTGTAATGCCGGTGGAATGTTTCATTGTGTAATGACTTTACACATAGAACCATTACGCTCACTTTACACATTACATTTTACACGTTACACAAATCTTTATTGTTTCTTCTTTAAAATAACTTCTTCCCTTAATAAATAAAAAACCTGTTCGAGGTTTTTCTTAAACTCTTTATATTCATCAACCTGAACAAATCTTTTATTGATGTCAAACTGCCGGTTTATTTCAACAAAACCTTTACCCGCGGCATAGGTTGATTTAAAAGTAAACCACGGGGTATTTAATTCTCTATTTCCGGGAAGAAACTGCATAGCTAAATTATCAGGAAGATTTACTTTTATTTTAGAAATTTTTTTAAAAACTCCCGCGAACTCTATCGGAAAACTCCTCTCTTCCCTACCGGCATAAGTCGTATGCAAATCTATATCATCAAGCACAGGAATAATCCTCAATCCACCGGCGGGATTTAAAACTTTTTGCGCGCTGAAAGTGTATTCCATTATTGGATTTTTATCAAAATCATCTTCATTTTCTGTTTTATAATTAATGAGTTTTGAAAACGGGCTGATTTGAACCATCTTCTTCTGAATGTCTGCCTTAATCGCATCCGGATGCGTGTACTTGAAATAGTAACGCTGATAGGAAGAAAAAAATCCTTCAGTGGTTACCTTTCTGCTTATTATCGCGTCTTCATTCGCGTCTATGTTCAGTGTGGTTTCATAAATTCCAGCGTTATCTTTTAATAAGGGTGTGGTTAAAATTTCGTATTTATCATCGAGAAAAACAAGCACGTTTCTTTCCTGATCGCCAAGCGGTATATCAGAGAACGCTACTGTTTGGGCGGTCGCGTCCATAAAAATTGTTTTCCCGCCTAAAACAACTGCGCTGATGGCATGGTCAAAAACTACCGAAGGAAAATCTTTTTTCATATCATAAATTCCGCGGGTCGGTATAAGCACCGGGTAGGCTCTTAGGCCTGCCTCGCGCATCATTGCCACGAGAAGTATGGATTTATCCTTGCAATCGCCGTATCGATTCAGGAAAATATCATTGGCATAGTGAGGCTCGTATCCGCTCTCTCCATATTCAACCGCAACATAGCGCACGTTTTTCGCACAAAATTCGTAAATCTTTTTGGCTTTCTCAAAATCGCTTTTTGCATCTTTAGTAAGATTTTTGACGAACTCTTTTACTTCTTTGTTGAGCTCGATTTTGTCTTTATAAAGCTTCTCCCACCATTGATAAATCTCATCCCAGCTTGAAAAATTCGAAACGCTTATCGCGGGGTTTATCAGCGAAATTGAAGGCATTGGCTCTTCAGGAATAATCGGCTTTATTTCTTTAAATTGCCAGTTATAAACCATTGTATCTTTTATCTCTTCCACCTTAGGCGCGAAATTTATACTTTTAGCATATTCTTCATTAAAAAAACTGGTTTTAACACCATCCGTCTTAGGGACAATCAGTTTAAAGTTTGCTTGTCCTATCGGATAAGCTTCGCGCAACCGGTAAATGAAGCTGAAACGATTACCGGTGATTAATTTTGAAGAATAGATTTTAAATTTATATTCAATTATAGATCCTACATCAACCGAAGGCATCGAAATTATCAATGCTTTAGCATTGCTATAAAGAGGAAAGTTTAAATATTTACTGACATCACGGATATTTTCCGCTCCGGCATAAACAATTTTACCTTCAGGGGTAATAGTTCTGGCGAATTCAAGTTCAACCCTTTCATAAGTGGAGTCATAACCGATTTCAACCTCCGCGAGATCCTTGCCTTTTTCTTTGAGGATTTTTTCAACCATATACGCGGTTGCTACAGAACTATTATCGGCTTTTATTTCGTTTACTTCGTCAACATGAAGTATCGCTGCTTCCTCTTTTTCTATGCCGGAAAGAAACTTTTCCTGTTCTTTGAGCAGTTTTTTTACATTTTCCGGCATTCCCTCTTCAACTTTTAGGCCTATCTTAGCCAGCCTTTCTTTGGCCTGCGCGGCGTATTCTCCTTTAATATTTTTGTAAATCGCTACTGCTTTAGGATAGAGGTTTTTCTCCTCAAGGGTACTCGCGTAAAAATAAAGGTATTCACCATCCTGGGCTTGGCCAACCTGATCGAAAATTGTCAGCGCGTTATCGTAATCTTTAAGGCGCACATAGGTTTTGGCAAGCAGAACTTTGGCTTTTGTATCGTTAATGCCGATTAACAGGTTTTTTACATTTTCAAAATCGTTAAAATTGTAATAAAGATTTGCTAACTT
>Ga0172381_10004615_pt1 | contig 14208 bp, 13 predicted proteins | sample Leawel6488metaG_FD_119754 | JGI IMG/M metagenome (GOLD analysis project Ga0172381, IMG submission 119754) | Leachate microbial communities from a municipal landfill in Southern Ontario, Canada - Leachate well 64-88 metaG | ecosystem: Engineered > Solid waste > Landfill > Unclassified | place... | reverse complement strand
TTTGAATTTTAAATTGGATTATCAAAAAGTTTTGGAAGTCCTGAAAGATTTGCGTGGCGCCAGCCCTATTACCGATCCTGATCCGGATACCAAATTCAAAGTGCTGGAAAAATACACCACCAATCTCACCGACAAAGCCAAGGAAGAAAAATTGGATCCGGTTATCGGTCGCGACATGGAAATCCGCCGCATCATGCAGGTGCTTTTGCGTCGCACCAAAAACAACCCGGTCTTAATCGGTGAGGCCGGTACCGGCAAAACCGCCATTGTGGAAGGCCTGGCCCAAAGAATCGTCGCCGGCGATGTCCCGGAGATGTTGAAGAACAAAGAAATTGTTTCGCTGGATTTAAGCGCTCTGATTGCCGGGGCTAAGTTCCGCGGTGAGTTTGAAGAACGCTTGAAGGCGGTGCTCAAAGAAATAAAATCGCACGGCGATAAAATCATCCTCTTTATTGACGAGCTCCACACCTTAGTCGGAGCCGGAGCTTCCGAAGGCTCAATTGACGCTTCCAATATGCTCAAACCGGTCCTAGCTCGAGGCGAACTGCGCACTATCGGTGCCACCACCACCAAAGAATATCAAAAATATATTGAAAGAGATCAAGCGCTAGAACGACGTTTCCAACCGATTTATGTGGCCGAACCCAGCATTGAAGATACTGTCGCCATTTTGCGTGGCATCAAAGAAAAATATGAAGTTCATCATGGCGTCAGAATCACCGACAACGCTCTGGTGGCCGCCGCTCAGCTTTCCACCCGCTATATTAGCGATCGTTTCCTGCCCGATAAAGCCGTGGATTTAATCGACGAAGCCACCTCTTCCCTGCGAATGGAAATTGATTCTATGCCGGAAGAACTGGATAATCTAAAGCGAGAAATCAAACGCCTGGAAATCGTCAAGGCCGGATTAGCCTCCAACAAAGAAAATCCCAAAGATACGGCCGGTAAAATTAAAGTTATTAACAAACAACTGGGGGAATTAAAAGAAAAGGCGAACCAATTGGAACTCCATTGGCAGAATGAAAAAAATATTATTTCGCATATTCGCGACAACAAAAAGAAAATTGACGAACTGAAGGCCAATGCCGAAATTATCCAACGCCGGGGCGACGACCTAACTAAAGTCGCCCAGATTAAATATGACCTCATTCCTAAACTGGAGAAAGAAATCAGCGAACGAGAATTGGAATTGGTCAAGATTCAAAAAAAGGGCCAAAGAATTCTAAAAGAAGAAGTGGACGAAGAAGATATTGCCCGCGTGGTTTCGCGCTGGACCGGTATTCCCGTTCAGAAAATGCTGGAAAGCGAAATTAAAAAGCTGGCTCACGCCGAGAGTGAATTAAAACAAGTGGTGGTCGGTCAAGACGAGGCCATCCACGCCGTCGCCAATGCTTTGAGACGCAGTCGCGCCGGTATTAATGAGGAGAAAAAACCCATCGGTTCTTTTCTCTTTATCGGTCCGACCGGTGTCGGAAAAACCGAACTGGCTAAAGCGCTGGCCAAGTTTATGTTCAATGATGAAAACGCCCTGGTTCGCTTAGATATGAGTGAATTTATGGAAAAACATAGTGTGGCCAAATTAATCGGTTCCCCTCCCGGCTATATCGGTCACGATGAAGGCGGTCAATTGACCGAAAAAATTCGCCGCCGACCCTATAGCGTCGTTCTCTTTGATGAAATTGAAAAAGCCCATCCCGAGACTTTCAATATGCTCTTGCAAATATTGGATGATGGCCGGCTGACCGACTCCAAAGGACGAACAGTCAATTTCAAAAATACCATTATTATCATGACCTCCAATTTGGGCAATGAGATTATTAAACAATACTCCATCGGCTTCAATGACTCCACCGATGAAATGTCCGCCACCAAAATTCACAATGATGAGATGCGTCAAAAGATTGATAAAATTTTACGGGAATATTTCAAGTTGGAATTCTTGAATCGCATTGACGAAACCGTTCTGTTCAAGAGCCTCAGCAAAGAAGCTCTGATCAATATTGTTGATTTGGAACTGCAAAAAGTAGAAACCCGATTACTGGGCCGAAACATTACCGTCAAAATCGGCCAGAAAGTAAAAAAGATGTTAGCCGAAAAAGGTTATGATGTCACTTTCGGCGCCCGGCCGCTGAAGCGCATCATCCAAAATATGATTTTAGACGAATTGGCTTTAAATATCGTGGAAGGAAAAATCAACGATGGCGATAAAGTTAATATTGATTTGGGAATTAAGAATGAAGTGGTGCTGACCGTCAAATAATTACTTTTACCCAAGAAAAACACGCTCTAACAAAAATAGCGTGTTTTTCTTTTCCCAAAATCGGAAAAATATATTATAATGTAAGAATAAAAAATAATTAATCAAATACCATGAACAAAGTCATTAAAATTAGCTTAATATCAGCCTTTATCCTTGTTTTTGCTCCTATCGGTCTCCGGGCTCAAACTGAAGTTGATCCCGAATTCAATCCGGGGCGGATTATCAGCGATGCCGAAATCTTGAATACCAATAGCCTGAGTCTGACTGAAATTCAGAATTTTTTGGTCAAACAAGGCAGTTTTCTGGCTAATTTTTCCACCTATAACTCCCATGGTACACCCAATAAGACAGCGGCCGAAATTATCTACGAAGCGGCGACCGCCAATTATGACTGTGATGATGTGGAATTGAGCGCCATGCCGACCGAAGATGAAAAAAAATTAAAATGCCGTCATGTCAGTACCGTTAATCCCAAATTTTTACTGGTACTCCTACAAAAAGAACAGAGTTTAATTGGAGATATTTCCCCCAAGCAAAGTCAATTAGACTGGGCCACCGGTTATGGCTGTCCGGATAATTGGGCTTGTAATCCTTATTACAAAGGCTTCGGCAAACAAGTTAATAGCGCCTCACTGCAATTCAGATATTACATGGATCATCCCACCAGTTATAAATTCAAAGCGGGAAATACTTACACCTTTACCAATCCTTATGGCGTAGTGACTAACGAACCGATGAACGTCACAATTGAAAATACCGCTACGGCCGGACTCTACAACTATACCCCCCATGTTTTTAACGGTAATTATAATTTTTTCAAACTTTGGAAAAAATATTTTCCTAGCAACCCATTAATATACCCCGACGGCTCTCTGCTGAGAATTGAAGGCGAGGTGGGTGTTTGGCTGATTGACGGCGGGCTGAAAAGACCGTTCTTGAGTCGTGGGGCTTTAAACTCTCGTTTTGACGAAAAGAAAATTATTACCGTCGCCAAGAGCGTGATGGATAATTATACTAAAGGTGAAGCCATTAAATTTCCAAACTATTCCATCGTCAGAACTCCCGATCAAAAAAGATATCTATTAGTGGACAATGCCAAAAGACTAATAGTGAACGAGCAAGCTTTTAAAAATATCGGCTTTAACCCCGATGAAGTTATTGATGCGCCGTTAAGTGACTTGGCCGGTTACAGCGACGGCCAAAATTTGACCGCCACCTCAACCAATATTACCGGGACTCTGATGCAAAGCACCAAAAACGGCGGCGTCTACTTTGTCCAAGACAATACCAAGGCTCCGCTCGTTGATAAAATTTTGCTAAGCACTAAATTCAAGGGCAAAAAAATAGTTAAAGCCACCGAAACCACTTTAGCTAAATATACTAAAATAGCTCCAGTCCTATTCGGCAATGGCGAACTTTTGAAGTCACCGGCCTCACCCGCCGTCTATTTAATTGATGGTGGTCAGAAAAGACCTTTTGCCTCCGGCCAAACCTTTGAAACCTTGGGCTATAATTGGAGCAATGTCATTACCGTCTCTCCGCAATTATTATCACTCTATCCTCTCGGAACAGTTATGAACTTACCGCCAACCATTCAATAATATGCTCAGTTCATCATATATAACTCCCCATTCTCCGATTTTGATTCCGGCCATTGGCAAAATCAATACCCTGATTTTAGATAAAACCACCGAATCCTATCAAAAAATTGCCGAGCAACTGGTAACGGAAAAAGTGGAATCAATCATTATCATTTCGCCTCATTTAAGCTCTCCTGAGGCCGGTTGGCTGATAAATAGCGCCCCGGAATTTCAAATCGGTTTTGGCAATTTTGGTGACTTCGCTACGCGCGGTCAAGTTAGCGGTGATATGGTGTTAGCCCACGAATTAAAAGAATCTCTGAAAAATGATTTTACCATCCAACTCAGTAGCGATTCGCAACTAGACTATGGCTCGGCTATTCCTCTCCAACTTCTATCCCCCGCGCTGAAAGATGTCAAAATAATCAGTCTGTCCCATGCCAACTCTGATTACCAAAGTCATTTTGCTCTGGGCCAAGCTCTAAAGAATATTATTATCAGTCAAGACAAAAAAATAGCCGTGATTGCCTCGGCTGATTTGTCGCATCGCCTGAAACGCAATTCACCCGGAGGCTATAGCGCTAAAGGAGCCAAGTTCGATAATAAGCTGATAGAATATTTGAATCAACCGGAAAGCGCCATTGAAAACATTTTGCAAATGGACGACAAGCTGATTAAAGACGCCATGGAATGCGGCCTAAAATCTATCTGCCTTCTTTTGGGAGTTTTAGACGGCCTGGAATATGAGCCCAAGGTCCTGTCGTATCAAGGTGAAATCGGCATCGGCTATTTGACTATGGCCATGAATATTATAGAATAAAACTATGGAAAATTTGGGAGATATTCTAAAACATAAAAAGACTATCAAGCCCCCGGCCTATGAATGGCAGGACTTAGCTTTACGGATTATAAAAGAACTGGGCATTCCCGATTTCAAACGTTCCGCCATGTTTAAAATCTGCCGCGATCAACATAAAAATACCGTGGAGAAAGCCATGAACGAAACTAAAGAACTGTGTAAAACCGGTTCTAAATGGCAATATTTTTTCAAAGTTATGGCGAGCTTTGATGAACTCCAAAAAAAGACTAAAGAAGCTGAACAAAAATAATATATGGCTAAAGTTTTACCCATCCTTAATCACCCCCATCCCATCCTTCGGAAAAAATCCCGCCCCCTGACAGCGGAGGAAATAAACAGCTCTAAAATCCAGAGCCTGATTTCTGATTTGACCAAAACCATGGTAACCAAAGACGGTGCCGGACTGGCCGCCCCTCAAGTCGGCGAAAATATCCGGCTGCTGGCCCTGCGCGATGATGAAAAGATAATCGTCATGATTAATCCCCAAATTACCAAAAAATCTTGGGCTAAAGACGTAGACGAAGAAGGTTGTCTATCGGTTTTAGACAAGAACGGCAATATTATTTTTGGCAACGTGGAGCGGCACAAAAAAGTTCAATGTCTGTATTTAAATGCCAAAGGTAAAAAACAAAAAATCGCCGCCGAAAATATCTTGGCTCGCATCATCCAGCACGAAACCGATCACTTAGACGGCATCTTATTTATCGACAAACTCTATCATGGAAAATAAACGAATCCGAACCATTTTTATGGGCACTCCCGAATTCGGAGCCCGAGCCTTGGAAGCGCTTTTAAACAGCGACTTTTTTGATGTTGTGGCCGTGGTCACGCAACCCGACAAAAAAGTGGGACGAGGACTGGAGCTGGCCACTTCCGCCATTAAAAAGGTGGCACAAAAATATCAATTGAAAATCTGCCAACCGGAAAGAATTAAAAACGAAGTAACCTTAATCAAAGAATTAGAACCGGACCTGATAGTGGTCGCCGCCTACGGTCAAATCATCCCTCTCTCCATTCTCAATATTCCCGCCTACGGTTGTATTAATATCCATGGCTCCCTGCTCCCCAAATATCGCGGCGCCGCTTGTTTGCAAGCTCCGATTTTACACGGTGAAAAATATAGCGGGGTGACCATTATGAAAATGGATGAGAATTTGGACACCGGACCGATTTTGGCCCAGAAGAAAATAAAATTAACTAAGGATGAAACCGCTTCTTCCCTCCATGACAAACTGGCCGAACTCGGAGCCAAGCTACTGATCAAAACCTTGAAAAAATATATCAAAGGCAGATTAAAACCGAAGAAGCAAAATTCTCGTTATGCCAGTTATGTGAAGATGCTCAAGAAAGAAGATGGTCATATTAATTGGCATCAGAGTGCCGAGGCTATTGAGAAATTGACCAGGGCTTTTAATCCTTGGCCCGGAGCCTATGGCTATTTGACTGACGGGGACTTGAATATTAATCAGGTTTTGTTTAAACTGTGGGCAGTCCGGCCAAAACCGCTCAAAATCAATAAATACAAAATCGGCCAATTATTCATATACGAAAGCGCTTTGGCGGTTCAATGTGGACAAAATGCTTTAGTTATTATAAAGTTACAACTTGAGGGTCGCAAAGTGATGGAAGTGGATTCCTTCCTGCGTGGCAATCAAAGTATTATCGGCAACATTTTGAAATAGATACTGGCCTCTTCGTCTAACGGTTAGGACACATGGTTCTCAACCATGTAACAGGAGTTCGACTCTCCTAGAGGCTACAATATAGAAACAATTATGATTCGCAAAATACAAAAATCGGATTGTACTGAAATGGCCAAGCTAATCAGAGAGTTCATGGTGGACTATAATGCCAAGCAAGTATTCAAAGGCATACAATCAGACTATATGGAATATAAAAATGTTGAGGATTTGGTTTCCAAAGGAGCAAAAATATATTGTCACAATAAATCCCCAAAAAAGACAGCCTTTGTCTTTGAAAAAAACAATAAGCTATTGGGCTATATCTCCGGCGAGATAAAAAGCGACAACAGAAAAATAATACCCTCAGTCGGCCACATAGATGACTGGTTTGTGAGCAAAAAATATCGTGGCAAAAAAATCGGAACGCAGCTCTACAATCAAATGATAAAATTCTTTAAAGAACATAGCATCAAAATAATTACGCTGGGAGTGTTTAATCAAAATAAAAATACTTATAAACTCTACGAAAAAATGGGATTTAAACCGTTAGATACGACGCTATTAAAACGTCTAAAATAATTTTGTTTAATCGTCGCAATATTTCCTATTGAGAGGCTACAAATAACGACTTCATGGAATCTATCAAAATCATTTTGAACAGCTGGCAACTTAACGCTATCCTTGCAATAGCTTTTTCGGTTTTGCATGTTCAATATTACAAGCTGGCAGTCAAAAACACGGAGCGAGAAGGAATTGCCACCATCATTTTAGAAGCTATCGGCGGATTGAGCGCTTTAGTGCTAATGCCTTTTTTTGCTTTTAAATTTTCCCTTGACTTCAAAGTGGCCATTTTATTTGTTTTGGCGAATATCTTTTATACTCTGAATGATAGAATCAAGACCATCGCCAGAAAAAATCTGGAAGTTTCCATTTTTTCCATAATTGACCAGCTATCAAAAGTATTTTTGATAGCCTATGGGATTTTCTTATTCCACAATCCATTAATCGCCACTAAGCTAATCGGCGGAGCATTAATTATTTTAGGCAATATTGCCCTCTTCTACCATAAAAATAAATTTGTGGTTAACAAATACGTCTGGCTTTCGGTCCTGGCCTCAATGCTAATGGCCACCGCCCTAGTTATTGATGTTGATATTTCTAAACGGTTTAATCTTCCTTTTTACGTTATGCTCACGTTGATAATCCCCGCTATCTTTAACTACGCTCTGCAAAAATTTCCAACGAGAGACGTGATTAAGGAATTTAACACTATTCGCAGAAAGTATTATATTCTGGCTGGTCTCTTTTTTGGACCAATGATATTTTTTACCATTCGCGCCCTCCAACTGGGACAAATAGCGTTTATCGCTCCGCTCCTTGCCACTACCGTTTTAGTGAATGTCCTGGTGGCCTCAGTGCTTCATAAGGAGCGGACTCACTTGGTGAAAAAAATAGTCGTAGCCATGATCATAATCATCGGCGTATATTTAACCGTGGTTTAAAAGCCACACTCGTTTGATAATTTCACCCAATTATTGTTATTTCATCTCAGAGAACTATAATAAAAACACTCCAGTTTTGCTGGAGTATTTTTATTATAGCATCGCCAAGCAAAAAATCATGTCGCTTTTTACTTCTTGATATCTGCTTGGTATTTTATCTTAATTTCTAGGGGCAATTCGGCAACGGTATTAAACTTTTTATCTTCTGGATATTTTTGGCTCACCTTAAATAAATATTGCCCAGCAGTTGTCAGGGGTAATAAATTAATAGACATTCTTGTCGTTACGCTTCTGGCTTCACTAGAAATGTGTTTATTGTTGGGCCTCGCGACAGGCAATTCAGAGCTAATTAAAACTTTTTTCTGAGAATCGATTAGATCTACTCTAACTAAAAATTCTTTTACTCTCTTCTTATCATTATCCCAAAGACTTACAATTTCAAGATTGGCAGGAATATTCTTTTTGGCCTCCAGCTTCGCTCTATCCACTATAAAACCGATTGAATCCATGGCATTTATAATACTAGTTCGATTTGTATCTTGGTCGCGAATTGATGTTTGACATAAAATTGACCAGATGTGTTTCATATTTTTGTTAGTTAAATTATTTTTATTTTTTTAATGCTAACATTCCATTATACTGAGTCGCGGTATAATACGGCTCCTCATGCTCATAATTAATTTGCTTTATTTCAATATCTTCTAGATTATGGCAGACGAAATTATGAATTTGAACCTGTTTATCTCCTAACTCCGGCAAAGATAAAAAATCTCCGAGTTTAAACTGAATATTTAGCGCCCTAGATATCCTTAAAATTAAATCAGCACCAAAATTAACCTCGGCATTTTCAATTTTGGATATAACTTTTTGCGTAGTTCCAACTTTTTTCGCTAAACCCTGTTGGCTAAGCTTAAGCGCGACCCTGGCGTCGTATATTTCTTCTGCAATTAACAATAAATCCTTCAGCAAATTATATTCCTGTTTTCTTTTCCTGCCCTTTATACTAAAATCAAATTCTTGATTATTTTTTTTCATAAATTTGCTTAAAATTTTATTTTTCTAAGACAATTATTATTATTTAAATATTTTTTGTAAAAATTTCCTGTATTTTTTATTCTTTCTAAATACTTCTTATCTACTTCGTTATTTTCCTTTTTATTATAATCAGGCTTATGCCTTTTTTCTAGCCAATCGAATAGTATGGCAATATTATCAAAATAAACAAAAAAAATTCGAATTAATATGTTTTTCGGAAGTTGAATCTTGATTTCATATATAGTTTTATTATCGATGCATTTTCCACCCCTACACGGATAAACGAATTTTGACGAGAGTCCTCTTTTCCCATTAAACACATGGTCTATAGTTCCCTTAATTTTGTCTTGGTCTTTCGGCCTGTCGGCGTAAGATAACACGAGGTCGCCAACTGGACACAGGCCGGTTTCTATATCTTGATATAAGAATGTGTCCATAATTTTGGTAATCTTAAACGTGGGTTATATGGATATATTATATCTAATTAGATATAATGTCAATAGGCCGTTTTTAGTAGCTTTCTATCAAGCGCCCACAAGGCCAATCAACTTTATCGAAAATTTTGCCCAATTATCATAATAGTTTTTTCTAAAAACAAACAAAAAAACCATTGTTTGCTTGACAATAGTTTTTTTATTACCTGAGCCGCCTGTCGGATTCGAACCGACGACCTGCTGTTTACAAGACAGCTGCTCTACCAGCTGAGCTAAGACGGCCAGAGACACTTTGGTATAATAAATTATTACGCGACTTTTGTCCAGAGCCAATGAAAAAGCCGCTCTTCTAGAGAACGGCTTTTGTTTTATTCGACAGTTACTGATTTAGCTAAATTGCGAGGGCGATCGACGTCACGTCCCCTTAAGAAAGCTGAATGATAAGCGAAGAGTTGAAGCAAAATTACATTGAGAAAGGGTGATAATATTTCATGGACCGAACAAACTATAATAAATTCGTCGGCTAATTTCCTGGCCTCATTATCCCCCGGATTAACAATTACAATCACCTTCCCGCCTCGAGCTTTGATTTCCGCCAAATTGTTGATGGTTTTGCCGTAAGATTCGCCTTTGGTGGCGATAATCACTACCGGCATTTTTTCATCAATCAAAGCTAGCGGTCCATGTTTAGACTCACCGGCTGGCATACCCTCGGCATGAACATAAGAAAGCTCTTTTAATTTTAAAGCGCCTTCAAGCGCGATAGGAAAATTACAGCCTCGGCCTAGATACAAACAATTAGTGGCAGTCTGAAATTTCTTAGCCAAATGTTTTATCGTCCCGCTAGTAGTCAAGGTATCTTCCATGACATCGGGTAGAGCTTCCAATTGGCCAATAATTTCCTTCAGCTCTGAATTAGACATCAACTTTTTGTCCTTGGCTAATTTTAAAGCCAGAAGCAACAAGGCTAAAATCTGAGCAGTAAAGGCCTTGGTAGAGGCTACGCCGTTTTCGACACCGGCGCGAGTATAGATACCCGCATCAGTTAGTCGCGACATAGTTGATCCCACCACATTGCAAATACCAAGAATTATTGCTCCTCGATTTTTAGCCTCTCTCAGGGCCAAGTTAGTGTCGGCCGTTGTCCCCGACTGAGAAATTCCCAAAATCAGATCGTTCGGCTTAACAGTGGCCGCTTGAAATTCTGAAGCATATTCAACTCTCACTGAAATACCGGCTAGTTTTTCCAGCCAATATTTTCCTAGAAGGCCGGCGTAGTAAGAAGTGCCGCAGGCAATAATAACTAAGCTGTTAGCACTCTTGATCTGCGGCCAATATTCGGTCAATCCGCCAAAACAAAATTCTTTGTTTTGAAAATCGACTCGACCGGATAAAGCATCGCGCACAACCTGGGGCTGGGAAAATATTTCCTTCATCATAAAATTAGGAAATTTTCCTAAATCCAGCTCACGAATGTCCACATTAATCTTCTCCAGATGTGGCGCTAAGGTTTCCAGACTAGAATCAAGAAGTACCGGTTTTTTGTCCGGTTCAACCAACAAAATCTGACCATCTTTGACTTCAAAAAATTCTGGGCACTGACCAGCAAAAGCGATTTTGTCAGAAGCAATAAAACAGTCTAAGCCATTACTACCAGCGAAGAGCTGTCCGCCTTTATTAACGGCAATCATTCTCTTCTCGCTGTGAGAATAAATAACCAAGACACAGGTTCCGGCCACTTCCGCCAAAGCAATTTGCAAAGCACTCACCAAATCCAATTTTTCATTTTCGCGAATCCAATCGATGAAGTTAATTAAAACTTCCGTGTCGGTATCGCTATAAAAAGAATAACCGGATTTTTCCAATTTCTTTTTGAGGGTCAAATAGTTTTCAATGGTGCCATTATGAGCACCAACTAAATCGCCGTCATTAGAAATATGAGGGTGGGCATTAGCGACAGTCGCTCCGCCATGAGTTGCCCACCGAGTGTGAGCAAATCCGAAACAAGAATAAGCGTTAACGTCTTTTAACTTATTCTTTAGTTTAATCAACTTCCCGGCCGCTTTATAAATAATCGGCTTTCCCGATCCTAAAAGAGCCACGCCGGCGCTATCATAGCCCCGATATTCCAACCGACTTAAGCCGGTCAACAAAATAGGCAAAGCTGGTTGCTTGCCCGAATAACCAATAATTCCGCACATGATTTATATTATTTAGAGGGTTTATACTTGTAAAAGAACTTTAGAACCTTTCAGTATAAAATGGGAAGCTGATTTTGTCAAATAAAAAGAGAGCCTATTTTCTAAGCCCTCTTAACCAACATACCCGAATTCACAGGTATTTTTGGCCACTATTTCTCCGCTTTGGTTGGTGACCGTCACTTCCCATAAGACAACCGGGCAATAACTTTCTTTGAATCGAGCGACTTGTTGACTGATAACCTTCCATTCATAAGTCACTGCATCACCGATTCTAACCGGCTGAACATACTTAACCTTAGACTTCAGGTTAAGGACTTCATAATCTGGGAAGAGATTGAGCCGGGCATGCATTTCCCACATGGTTTTGATAACCAAGGAAGAAATGAAAGCCCCGGGCGCCACCAGACAACCAAAGAAAGATTTTTTCGCTTGCTCCGGCGCGAGATGAAACTGTTGAGTATCCCCAGTCACTTCGCAAAACTTTTTGACGTCCGACAAATTAATAACAATGGGCGAAGAAATGAATGATAGGTCTCTGATATCTTCCATGGTGCATTATTTTAGATGGCCCACAAAAAAATGAACATAAGTCTCAACACGGCTATTGCTAAACCAACACAAATGAACACCCGAGTCGATTTATCGCAAACATCCTTGCTCCAACTATCACCCGGCTTTTCAAATATAAAAAATACTACGACCAAGAAATAACACGCTGCAATTACACACGTAGAAACAATATCAATGGCCGCTACTTGGTCAACCCTCTCCAAAATAATCCCTCCATAAAGTCCGGAAAATATAAACACCAAGAGGATAAAGACGCTTCCGAGGGCACGAGCCTGACGATTAAACAACATGAGAGCTGATGCTATTACTGCGATATAATTAGATATCGTAAAACTATCGGTAAGGCGAAGGCTGATGTAATAGACAATTAATAACAGAAACGGAATAATAACTCCGAAAGCATTGGATAATCTTTTTGTTTTCATGATTAAATAGGTTTAAGATTTAAGAATCGGGTTAATTACCAAATTCACCTGAAGCAAGAGATGAATTTAGCAATTAACCGGATTTAATCTTATTTTTTAAGGATCTATTATAACTTTAGATATTATAATGTTCTTAGATTTTAGTCAATCCTAACAAAAAACAGGCCCTAAGCCTGTCTTTTGATTTGTGCGCCGTGCAAGATTCGAACTTGCGACCGTCTCCTTAAAAGGGAGCTGCTCTACCAGCTGAGCTAACAGCGCATTTTTTCAATAAAAAAATAGAAATTTCTTTCTTAAAAATATAATACCAGAACAATAAAAATTTGGCAATAGTGTGCATAAAGGGTTGAAAACAAGGGGAAAATAACGCTTGAAAATTGCCGGGATATCAGATAATATGAGTGATATGGAAAACAAAAGACCGCAAGAAATAATTGAGAAAATACCGCCGCAAAACATTGAAGCGGAGCAGTATTTTTTGAGCTGCTTGTTGATAGACAAGGACGCCATGATTAAAGTGGCCGACAGTATTTTGGAGAGAGACTTCTACAAAGCCAGCCATCAACTGATCTACGAGACCATTAAAGAATTATTTGAAATCCGAGAACCAATTGATATTGTTTCCGTCAAAAACCGCCTGCAGGAAAAAGGTAAATTGAAAGAAGTTGGAGGTAGTACCTACTTGGCTCAGCTGTCTAATGTTTCCGCCACTTCCGCCAATATCAACCACTACGCTCAAATCATCCAACGCAAAGGCACTCTGCGCCGGTTGCAAGCCGCCTCTTCGGAGATTATGGATTTGAGTTTCCAGGAGGAAAAAGAAATTGAAGATATTTTAGACGGTGCCGAAAGAAAAATCTTTGCGGTCTCCCGCAAATATTTGAAGAACTCCTTTACCGCCATTGATGACTTATTAGGGCAAGCTTTTGAAAGAATTGATGAACTTCATAAAAAGAGCGGCAATACTTTGCGCGGTCTTTCCACCGGCTTTCATGATTTAGATAACCTTTTAGCCGGCATGCAAAAATCAGATTTGATTATTCTGGCCGCTCGACCGAGTGTGGGTAAAACTGCTCTAGCTTTAGATATTGCCCGCCAAGCCGCTATCAAAAACAAGGCCGGAGTGGGAATCTTTTCACTGGAAATGAGCAAAGAACAATTAGTGGATAGAATGCTCTGCTCCCAGGCCGATATCAACCTCTGGAAAATGCGCACCGGTAATTTAGCCGATACCGACTTCCCTAAGATTAATGAGGCGATGAGCCAAATGTATGAAGCTCCAATTTATATTGACGATTCGGCTAATACTTCTGTAATGGAAATCAGAGCTAAGGCTCGCCGTTTGCAGATGGAAAAAGGCCTGGGTCTGATTGTCATTGACTATTTGCAATTAATGGAAGGTCGGGGAAAATACGGCGATAATCGGGTGCAAGAAATTTCTGAGATCAGTCGCGGACTCAAAGGTATCGCTCGGGAATTGGATATTCCGGTTTTAGCCTTGGCTCAGCTGTCTCGGGCCGTTGAGCAAATGGGCGGTCCGGCTATTCCCCGCTTGTCTCATTTACGCGACTCCGGTTCCATTGAGCAAGATGCCGATGTCGTCATGTTCATCTACAGAAAAGCCGCCGACAGAGCTTTCAACCCCAACGATTTGCCGGCC
>Ga0172381_10004614_pt1 | contig 14214 bp, 15 predicted proteins | sample Leawel6488metaG_FD_119754 | JGI IMG/M metagenome (GOLD analysis project Ga0172381, IMG submission 119754) | Leachate microbial communities from a municipal landfill in Southern Ontario, Canada - Leachate well 64-88 metaG | ecosystem: Engineered > Solid waste > Landfill > Unclassified | place... | reverse complement strand
TTTAATTAAAGAATTAATAATAAGGAGGTGTAATGAAGAGGGGATTTTAAGGATTGAAATAAACCCTGTTTATACATCCTTTATAGGAAATATATTAAACAATGAATATGATCCCATAGCTGCTTCTATTGAGGTTTGCAGGAGGGGGATAAAAAAATACAGCAAAGGTGGGTTCTATCCTGAGTTGGATATCACTAGTTTCATCAACGATAAGAGGTATGATGAGATTAAAGGGTGTTCAACATGGAAGGATATGTACACATTATTTGTTACTTCGAAATGGAGTTATCGAAGGAAATTGAATGAATTCAATTTTAAAGGATATAATTTAGGGAATGAGAAGAGCAAGGTAGAAGTACTAAGGTTTGGATAATTTTCTATATTATATATAACTCATCAATATCTACCATTACTTTTACTTAATTTTATTGCAAAATAATCTTCATTTGTTAAACCCCTTGCAGTATATAAACAATCGACAACCGCTTCAACCCCCCGATGTTTTCTTAATTCATCAACATCATCTTCATTTGGTAGTTTAACTATTTTTACTTTTTCTTCACATCCAAGATAAATTGTTTGTAAAGTATAATATAAATTTATACTATTCTTATATGCATCGGGATCTAACAATATCACTATATCAGGTTTCAACTCTTTTAGCCTAAAATATAATGAAGATGATATTGTTTTGCCCAACATGGGTATTGCATTTGGTAAAGAAAACATATCAAATGCGCCTTCAACTAAAAACACCAACGAATCCCAATTAATAAACCCCTCATTAAATATTATTTTATTCTTATCTGATTTGGGGTTATCATATTTTTTCTTCTTTTCAAACGGATCATAAGTTCTCCCAACAAAATAGTTTATTTCTCCGTGTAAGTCATAAGATGGAACTATTATTCTTTTTTTATATTTTCCCGTAACACAAAATCCAAGATGATATTTATAAATCAATTCTCTTGATAATTTACGATCACAAATCATATAGTTATATGCCTCTAAATGGTTCATATCGGTTTCATCCATCTCTGAAAACGAAATAAATTCATCTGGAAGCCTTATTTGGGCATATTCTTTCTCTTCTTCAAGATGTTCATAGTCAAAATATGATCCCGCATAAGATTTATATAGTTCATAATCAGCACGACTTCCATATTTTCTTATCAATTTTCCTAAAGAACCACTAAATTTAGGTTCACAGCACCAACAACGATAAAAATGTTTTCCGTTAAATGTTGAGATTTCTAAGTTAAATTTTTCGTCTGGTATTCCACCGTTTCTGGCAGTACACACGGGACAATTAGTTTGAAGTTGACTGTGGACATATAACCCACGAGTATCAGGAAATATATTTTCAATTATATTGTGATATTGAAGTCCTTCAACCATAAAACAAATTTAAAACTTTTTTTCTTCAATTAAAAATGGAAAAAATTGTATTAATTTATTCATAAAAGGTTTCGGATAAATAATTAACGTTGATTGACCGGTCATTGGATCTATCATGTTAAAATAATTTACCTGTATTTCATTAAACAACCTAATTGCGTTATTTTTGATATATTCACCATCAATATTATTGCTGACTTCATGGACAAATCCACCACCATTTTTTAGTTCCTGATATTCTCTATATATTTTAGAATAATCATCTTTTGCTGTTTGTAGTTCAATCTGTAACGCTTCCACTTGTTCCGATAATTGAGATGTTTGTTCTGAAAGCCAATCCATACTATCCGTGTCTTTTGGATCTTCTTTAATTACAGGAACAACATTATTTTTATTATTATCACCCTTTATCTCATCTAAGATTGTAACACCTTTTAATAATTCTTCAACTTTTTCCTTGGCCTTTAAATCCCGTTCTTCTTCAGGGGTTAATTTCTTCTCCACAACTTTTTTAGCTTTAACGCTAGCTGCTTTTTTTGGTGGTGTATCTTCTTTCTTTTTACCTTTAGAAAGTTTGATTAAATTTTTAGTTATATCCATAATTATTTATCTTTTATTTTCAATATTTTTTAATTCTTGAGCTTTATTTAAATACCATTGTTCTTTAGAAATATCTTGTTTAATATCATCTTTATGTCCCAACCTCATTCGGTATTTAAATGCATTCATTAAACAAAAATCAATTGTTTTTTCTTTTCCCCAAATTGCCACCATCATATCAATAACTTCTATTGGATATTGATTATAATGTTTTGGATGATTTACATGTTCTTCATTCATAAGATATATCATTAAAAATGATTGGAAGCTTATTTTTTAACTCATTTAACAACGGTCGCATAACTTCGGTCATTTGTGGATGGGCGGCACTTGCAGTTCTTTGTGTAAGTATTAATCTCCACTCTCTTAAATTTGCAGTAACCACAATCTCAGTTTTTAATGAATTGGGTAATACGCTTCGTGCTATTTGTGGAGATTCGCCTAATTCAATAAGGGTTAAATATGCCTTTTCGGAATTTTCTATCGAATCAAACCACACATCAAAACTATCTTTATTTTTAAAATGACAACTTATATCTATTGATGTTATTTGATTATCGTGTTTGTCTTTTGAATAATTACAATAACGAGTACTTTCTTGACTAAAAGAGGCTAATCTGTGTCGAACTATTTCGTGGGAAACACCTCTATCAAAAATAAATCTAACCGTTATTTTTTCATGTTCAATAACCGATAAATGACCACATTTAATAACCATTTCAACAAATTTACCAGCCGAATCTTCAGTTATTTTTTCTTCACTTTTATAACACGTTCTTCCGGCTATTTCAATGTTTTTTAAAATGGTGAAATTATCAATATCTGATAAAATTTCATAACTTGCTTTAACTAATTTCATATTTTTTATTTTTTTAAATATTAATATTTGTATTTATGTGTGCAATAAGACCTGTTTGATCGTTCCAAATAAACCCATCTGCGGCTTTTATTGCCCCAACAAACCCACGACGGAAATGCCAAGCATCCGCTGAAGTCAAACTTGATAAATATCTAATCGTAACCCCCAAATCTTCATTTAGACTTCTATCTTTAGTGTCAATAACGTTATATGTTATATTCTTTTTACGGTGCTGATGCCCCACGTGGAATTCATGAAATTTAGTTTTGCTCCATAAAGGTTTTGATTGAACATCATTAGCCATTAACATTGGTAATGAACTTTCCTTTTCTTCATTTCCGTGTGTAAAGCCAAGCAATACATCCCCAAAATTGTAATATTTTCTTGGAGCTGCACCATTATCAATGATAATCATAGGGTCATTATGAAACCAAGCATATAAAAATTCTCCCATATAAAGGGTTTTTTCAGTATCATGATTTCCAGAGATAACCAACACATCAACAGGAAGACCTGTTTGTTTTAATATATTGATTGCATCTACCAATAATTTACACCCTAATTTAAATGTTTTTTGCCAACGTAAATCTTCATCTTGTGGGGTTCCTGCGGTTGTGGTGTTAAGAATCGTGTCACTATTAAAAAAGTCACTACCAACAGGAAATAAAATTCTTGAATATTCAAATCCTGATGCCCTTTTTAAAAGACTGTTGATTGCGCTTATAAACCTTTCGGTTGCAATTTTAACGTCAAAATTTTCACCAGTTTCACCAGCCCAACATAATTTACCAAAATGTAAATCAAATATTGATATTTCCAATAAATTATTTTCTATTGATGTGACATTATTGACATTTATATTTTTTAATTGAAGTGCTGGTGCTTTATAATTTTTTGTCATTTCAACAAAAATTTCAGCAGCCGTTTTACTTCTAAAATTATCTAATAATCTTTCAAGGCGTGCTTTAACCTGAAAATTTTGTATTGTTTCGGGATTTTCTTTCTTCCAACTGGTAACATCCCACTTATTAACTGTATAATCTTTTACTTTCCATGAAAGTAAATCAACCTCACAAGCTTTTAATAAATCATCAAGTGTTTTTATATGATTTTTAGGATAATTACCACCGCTATTCCATTCTATCTCTATTTCATTTTTATTATCGAAATAATTGATTTTAGTTTGCTCCCCACCCGTAGTTGTAATATTATTGTTCTGTATGATAAGATCATTTGTTAATGAAATATTTAACCCTTTTGTTGCTTCATATTCTTTATACTTTTCATCAAACATCGAAAATGTTTCATCATCCAATTCCCCATTTTCATAATTAGTATAAACCAAAGCTTTTGTGTTTTTCACGTAAGTGTCAGCAAAACCACTTGTTTTAGATGCTTCTTTTACTGAAATTTTATGCTTAATCGCATAATCTATTATTTCAACTGCTTTTAAAATTCGATCTTTAGTCATATTTAAATATATTTTCGAACAAAAATAAATCTTATTGTTCAATAATACAAGAGAATTTAAAAATTATTGTAAAATAAATTAGGATTTTTATAAAATAGAGCGTAAAACCCGAAGCCCAACCCATCAGCATTGCTGTGGCTGGGTAGTTCACAATCCATTCTTTGCAACTACAACTGTAAGGATGATGCAATATATTATTTCAATTATATGTTTTCCACGATAATCTTTCAACCTCTGTCAATACTTTATTAAAAATATAAAGAGCATCAATAATAGTATCACCTGAACCTGGAAAGTCTTTATTTATACATAAATTTCCGTTATTATTGAAAGAAATTATTCCTGTTTCATCCACATTTACCATATCATCAATATATAGAAATGTATTGTTGGAATCATCTATTGTAACACATATGCAATAATAAGTATCCACATCTATCAGTATATTAGAAGTAATATCATGTGCTACTCCATTTCTACCAATCGTAATATTATTACCATTTGTAACTGAAATAAATAATCCTCCATTTACATCAAATATTATTGGGCATCTTAAAGTACTTTTGCTTGAAATTTTTATCCAAAATAATATGGATATGTTTGAATAGTTAAAATTATTACCAAAATTAATATATGTATTTCCTGTTAATATAATTGAGTTATTTGGTAATAAATTTCTATCTTGTTCGTATATAACAGAACCGTTGATGGTACCATCAAATCCAAACCCACTAGTATCTTGAGTTGTTCCATTAAATAAATATTTACCAATAGCACCAACATAATTTATTTGATCTGTTACTATGTTGCTATATTCACTATCAATGTAATTTATATTATTGGCCAAAGCTTTCCATCTAAAATCATATGAAGTGTTTACTTGTAACCCCTCTAATTGAATAGATTCTATTCCTTTATCTATGGTTGAACTATAAATATACCAAGTAGATCCTGATGAAAACTTATATTCTAACTGTAAATATGTTGAATTAACATCTATATTATTATATCTGAAAGGATTTATAATATTCACGTAATATAATTTAATTTAAATCTAATAATTAGATTATTGTTATATATATAACATCTTAAGTTCGATTAACAGTCATATAGCATTTTAATGATTTTCCAGCAATAATTGCACCAATCTGATCAATATAAGGAGTTAATTTATCTCCTTTAGTAAAGGACGTAACACTTAAAACTGGTTGTGCTGCCGAAGTTAATGATGTTGTTTCGTCTACATCAATACTTGGTTTAGTGGTAAATATAGAAATATCATCATTGTTTTTTAAGTCAACAATTATTGTTGATCCTGATGGTGCTATCCCCTACCGCAATAAATAAATCGACCAAAATACAATTATATGGCCAATGGAATACATCAACCATACCCACAGATAAATCAGAAGTAGCATCTGAAAGTGCAAATGAAAATATCTCAAATTTATCGTTAAATATTGCAAATAAATTATTTTTACTTATTTTAACATTAGTATATCCTGAATTTGAATCACATGCAAGAAAATAACTATTATTTCCTAAAGTATTAGATTCACTATAACCCGTAATATTAGGTAATGTTTTTTGCATATATAAGATTTATAAACATAAATACTAAAAAAATTAATAATGTTTGTTTTTTAAAAACATCAAATTCTCCTCAATAATTTGACATTCTTTTTTGAACAAAATTTCGTTTTCTATTGACATTTCAAACCACTCGCCCTCTTTTTGTAGATGCGAATATCTACGATGTAGTATTGTTTCTATTTGATTTGCAAATTCGGATTGATACGTTTCTACCAATTTTAATGATGAAGGATTGCCGGTTTGAAGTTCAGCAATCCTTTTATGAGGATGTTTTGATGTTCCTATTTTATAGTAGCTATCTTCCAAGGATTGTATAAGATAGATATATTTCATTAAAACAATAAAACACAATCGAGAGGCTTAAGAATCATTTTTAACTGAGTTATATTATCATCATCATAATTAAATTCACTAAAATCAACATAAACCACAGCATTTACAAATATTATCCATTTTTCAACTTCAACACCGGTTGGATCTATTGCAGATATTGTGAATTCAAACATCGGCTTTTTATATTTCTTAAACAAGTCAACAAATTGAAATTTTTTGTTGTTTTTTAAAGAAATTAATTTAAATAATTTTTGTGATGTTGATGGGGCAATGGTGTCAATAAAATCTATTTCAATGTCTTGCCACCCATTTTTTTCAAATCTCGGCTTATTTATTTTTTGAACCATCCACGATTCAATTTCAAATTCTTTGGGAAAATTAACCACAAATCTATTTATTTTTTTAGGTTCGTAATTAAAAGGTTTAATTTTTTCAACATTACTTTTCATGTTTTTTTTTTATTTTAATCCTATTATTTTAAAATAAGCATATCCTGTCGTATAAGAATCGCTCAAATCAAAACAAATATCTTTAGGCTTACCATCCTTTTTATAAAACCATTCAATCTGAGGTTCCAATCTATATACTTTTTCCCATATATAAAGTTTTTTATCTTTGATATATTCTTTAGGAAATGATAGTGTTTCTGTTTTTTCTCCTTTTTTATTTATGGTAGTTTTTACCAATTCATCGAGAAATAGTTTTCTTCCCTCATAAATCCCTATCTTTTGTGGATATTTATTAAAAATTTGAAATAAAATATATCTACACATTCCATTAAAACCAAGTAATAATGCCACAGTATTTTGATTTGTGCTACCAAACAGGGGAGCTTCTACAACAGTGTGAATGATCTCACCGTTTAATTCATTTAAAATATAATTCTTATAATCTTCACAATATTTTCTAAATATTTCAGCTTTATACATATCCCTATCTTCAACAGGGACATCTTTGTCTGTTTTCAACTCTAAATGTTTAAGTTCGATTAATTTTCCCTTATCATCCCACAAAGCACAGCCAATATTTGTAGTGCTTATATCTAAAGACCAAACATATTTTTCCATAAATTAAGAATTTTTTTTACCCATTATGTTTAAATGTTTTGCATAATTAAATTCTTTTGATTCTTCAATCAATGCTTGGATTTTTTTAGGGTCCTGCAAATATAGTTGGATTAAATCTTCAATAAGACCCCCAATTTTTAAACTTTTACCTTTGCAAAGGATTTTAAATTTGTTGTGTAAATTACCATCTATTATAACAGACTTGTAATTTATTTTATCATCACTATTCATATTTTATCATAAAAAATAATTATTAGATTTTTATAATAAATACTAAGAAATTATAAAAAAATATAAAATAAATTAAAAATCTATCGCAAATACAATTGTCCTCGAAATAGAAGAATCTTTGGGGATGGGATTGTTTAACTTACCAATGGCAACAAGATTTTTTTCATCATCATATATTCCTATTTCTGTGATATATACCTTTGACGATCCATCCCAAGTGGCATTATTTGTAGAATTGAATTGATTTAGGGGTAATGTTATGGAAATATCACTAGTATATGCGATTGCTTCTATATCTGTCGATACATTTCCTATAAAATATTGTTCGTCCCCCAAATATAGTGGTTTGTTTGATTCTGTTCCTCCCGTATATGTGGATGATGGATAATTTAAATAGTCTAAATTATATAATGGCATTTCAACCACATCATAATATTTATATAATGGAAATTTAAATATACTTCCAGCTAAATATGTTGGGGACAATAAATTTCCATCAACATATCCCGGATAATATCCCGTTATTTGACTTGTAACGTCATATTTCCGCCATTCTCCCATAGTGGGTTTTACGTCTGCTATAGTGACAAATGCCGAATTAGAAACTATTTGAGCAATTAAATATATTTTATTGGCAGTATATCCGGTTGCTTCGGTACTACCTGAAGATAAAAATTTAAAATCATCAATATCACTAAAATAAAAATTAATTTCTTTGTTAGAAATATCATCAAGAACCACCTTGTTAATATAATTACAATGAATACCACTACTATAACCCGATGTGGATTCTAACTGATAACTAAAAAATATAGTATAACCACTTGCCATATCATTAAATAGTTTAAAAAAATAAATTATTTACACATCTCCATTTTAAGAATTTCCTAGGAAATTCAAAACAACGTTTTTATTATCAACATAAGTAACTCCATATATATTAATATCGTCAATTAATGGTATTTCATAATTGATCCAATCACCATCAACATTAATATTAATTTCATATCTTGGGTTCGTTACATACATATTAAACGTATATTGAAAAAATGATTCTATAAATCTTCGTTTCAATACAATTTGTCCTTTGATTTGATTTGAGGGACCACCTACGATTTCAAGCACTTCTGCGTGTATTTGATCGCTTAATTTAATAAAGTTAAAGATGGCATCACCATCACCACTTGTACAATTAATTGTATAATTAAGAACCCTATTAACTTCTAAAGGTTTTCCATCTAATGTTTTAAACCATAGATATATTGTTACCTCGTTTCCTTCAGGATAACCAGTATATCCAATTGCCCTATTAGTTGAATCAACATCAAAAATTAATTCTTCATCTTGAGCTTGACCAATAACGATAGAATTTCCCGCAATTTCTTCTATAATGGGGTCTTCAACAGTAGGATCCACAATTAGTTCTTTGGTATATTCGCATCCATTGGCATCTGTAAATATAATGTTATATTCACCGTTAGCCACATCATTAAAAACATATGATCCAACTTCATTATGAATATTACTGGGAATATTACTGGGGGCTAAAGCCACTGTAAAAGGTGGTGTACCGTTGTTTATGGTATATTCTATTGTTGCCATTTTATATTTTTACTATACATTATAGTTACATGAATACATATTCACATATTGACCCGATGCTGGAACATTGGATAGGGAATAATTTGCACATACACTATTAGTTATTTTATTTAAACAAACACGTGAAACATTGTTAAATGTACAATTAAGGTTATAATTTATTCCCCCGGTAATTGCACGGGTTATAAAATAAATCTTATTATAATTATCATAATTTACATCAACATAGCAATAATTTACACATGTACATGTCTGTCCATTTGAAAGTCCTGGTGGTAATGTAGTTTGTGCCATATTATAAATATAGGTCGTATTACCAACTGCAGCAGAAATAGTAGCACCTGTTGTTAAATAGGCGCATGATGATAATGCATATGCAATGTTTATATTATCAGAACTTTGAGCATAATCGGTAAAATATAATCTAAATGATTGATTTTCCGTCATTGTTTTAGAAACGCACAATTTACTATAATACCAACTATCCACGCAATTATCACATGCTGCACATACTTTTGTGGGTATTGACATATATACGCATGCAGATGCTATTGGAATTGTGGTTGTTGTGGTTGTTGTAGTGATATCTAATGAGGTTTTTTTACTTAATACTGTTCCTAATGTAGGTGAAAATCCTATCGCATTTGAAGTTCCTGTTATCTGTAACATTGCGCACCCCTGATAAATTCCATTTGTATTTGTATTAATTGTTGACATAGCATAACAAACTATATCTCCCGATTGAATGTTAATTGTATATGGTGTTGTGTTGTTTTGATTAATCCATCCACATTTGCATACTCCATTACAATATAATGTAATGCTGTTGGTGGTATTATAAATATTACAAGTATTTACTGCAAATTTTAAATCAACACTTTCACCTGAAGATAGTGCCGGTAAAATTGATACACATTTAGGGGTGGATGCTGCAGAAGAATGTGTCGACCCATCATTTATGGTTTTAATATTACCGCACAAACTTAATGTTTTTGTGAGTAATGTTGTTGTCCCTACTTGTGTGGGCGTGGTAACATTGAAATCATAGTAGACCCCAATATTATCAATAATCTTTATGCTATATTGGGTATTGGGTAATAAACAGCCAAAAATTGTTGTTACACCCGATTGTTCAACAGCTTTTTCCTGTAATAAACAAGTAGTATTATTGCAATATAATTCCGTATGAAAGGGTGAAGTATTTCCACTTATTTTAAATCTTATATCTGCCATTTTATATGGTTGTTAATGTATATTGATTATTTTCTATTGCTTTTGTAATTCTATACATTTCAATTATTCTATCTTCGTTATAATATACCTCCCTTATTGCAACAGTATATGACTCAAATTCATCTTCAACATATAAATTAATATTATCGCCAACAGTATTACCAGAAGGCAATGTTTGCCATTTGATAGGAATAGAATCGGTTTTATATATACAAAATTCAATAATACCCACAATAGGATTTAATCCAGCATTTATTGTTGTTAAATAATTACTTACTGTTACATAAATTCCTTCATCATCAACAATCTGATTAGATATGATGAATGTGCTTTTAAATGGTGTTTTTACTGCCACATAATCTTTTGAAACCATAAATTCGGTGGTTGTATTAACGTGATCCATAATATATATTGTATATACGTTTTTAAACACTAAATCGGTGAAATTTTCGGTCGAAGAATTTTCAAACCAATCTCCAGATATGGGGGCAACTCCATATGGTTGAATTTGCATAAACATTGTTCCATACGCAACACCATGATTTGAAGTAATACAATCGACAGAAGACATCGCATTTGTAATGGTAAAATCTGGATTCAGGCCACAGGATGTGCCCGTAATTGAATATGCTTTTAATATACTGCTTGGGGTTTCTAATATAACAGTTGTAGGCAAACAACCAACAGCATTTAAATCATGGAGGATTATGTTATATGTGTCTGCGGATAATCCTGTTATGGTAACACCACTAAGAATGTCTATTAAATTTACATAAACCAAACCACTTGTAACACCACTAACTTCAGCAATTAATTTAGTACCTGTTGTTTGAATATTATCAATTTTAATCTTACCATTTGCCGATGATAATGATGTCGGGTTTGTCAACACATAATCATATAAAACGGTGCAAGGGATAGTGCCTAATGCGGATATGCTATCAGAACCAACCAAATAATTGGGTAGAGTCCAAGATCTATTTGATTTATATGACATTGCAAAAAGTAATTCTTGGTCTTCAATAACAAATATTTTTAAATCATTAAAAATTTTACCAACAACATTCCCCGATGAATCAGCCAAGTCATAATATTGAGTATTTAAAGATCTAGTAATTCCTGTTAATGTTTTAACACCACCGGTAGCATTTAATGTAACACCCATTGTTTTGTTTGGCGACTTATGCCACATTATTGTAGGGATATTTAAAATTGAAGTGTTTTGATATAACCCTTCGCCATAATTGTTAGATGGTGAGTTATTCGTGTAGTGAATAACCCCCAATTTTTTATAAACGGGTGCTTGATTTTGGATATATGAAACAAATCCACCCATTACCGTAGTATTAAAATTACCAATTTTAATATTATTGCTTTGTACACCCACAATTTCTTCAGTATATATTATCGACATATTCCAAAAAGGAAATGTAATTGTCGGGCATTGACAATTTTGTAAAAAAGTTAATACGCTTTCACTAACATAATCTGTTGAATATTCTTCATAAAATGATGTAGTTCCACTATAGTTTATATAGTCATAAAGTAATACCGCACCTGCGACTTTAGTATTAAAATTTATGTTTGGTACGTTGGTGAAATCTGGGATATCCCTATCTAACCCAACAATTAAATTGTTCGTACTTAATTTACCAGATACTATTGTTTGTATTTTATAAGTTAAATAGGGGGTTGATGCACTACTTACAGTATAACCTGTAGTATTATACCCATAAGGATTAGTCCATTTGATTAAAATAAAATCCCCAACTTCCGGTTCATTTAGATTACCCCCATAGGTGGGGGATTTAAATATATATAAATTATTTCCACCCTTTACTGTGTTAATTCTGACCATGCAATCTGTTTGTTTTACATGATCACTATCAGTCAAAAAACTCGTATTGATGGATGAAATATTAAAAAACCCTATGGGGTCTGAAGTATTTTGAATAATTGTAGGTGTAGAAGGTATGGTACTTAATTCATTATATGAATCACCCGACAATTCTTTTGTTATAAAAGATAATATTTGTGGATTTTTATCCGTAGGTCTCAATATTAATGAATTATATGGGTTTACACCAATTTCATCATTAAAATTATAATTAATTTCACTATCACCAACACCAAAATATGTAAAATTCAAGCCACCCTTAGATAACAATTCCCTACCTTTACTTGTAAGTTTAATGTTAATAACAACAGGATCTTTTTTATCTATAAACGCCATTTACTTTTTTTTATAAATAGTATCTAATTTAAATTTCATTAGTGATTTCAATGCAATCTCTAAACTTAACACTGCTTATTGATGAATTAATATCAACACTGCTTATAGTATCAAATAAAACAATTTCTGATTTTGAAGTTGAAGATGTTCCTGCAATAGCATTCATACAATATTTAATTTCATCACCATATTTCATTGTAAATTTACAAGTCTTTAATGCAGATGCATCAGTAATACATTGTATTTGGACAAAATCTGCACTATTATTTGCTTTACAATGAATAGACACATATGACATATAAAAACCATTGCTACCACATAATCCTGCTTCATAACAAACATCAATAGATGAATTCAATCCTAATGATGGACATATTGTAATATTTCCACTTCCATAACAAGTAGATGTTCCATTTCCCCCATACACTAAATTACAAATTCCTACAGTTGTATCCACAGTACCTTGATTAATACTACGATAAATACAATTATCAGATTTAATTTCACTCATATAAGTATTAATACCTACCGAACCAGATATATCAACAATACAAATTAAGGAATCGGCATACGTTCCATTTGAGGGTGCAGTTAAATTAACAGCATAGCACATTGCATCACCATTACAAATATTAAATATATTTTCTTGTGGTTGAGTTTCAGAATTAGTGTTGGTTTCTTTTACTAAATATTGAGAAGTTCCACATTTTTTACAATAATAGGTCGTAATTGAAGTACCATTATCTATATAATTTGTAGAAGACATTTTTATGGTGGCACATTGTCCTACAGGTATGGTATTAGATATATTAAATGCACCAGAATATGAACAATTGGTTAAATTAGAAATTATTGTTGTGGGGGAAGCCAAAGTAATACCAATTTCAATATATTGTGCTTCAATACAAACACTTGCACAACATAATGCCGGATCTATTGTTGGAATCAAATTAAATCCACTTGCGCCCACTAATAATAATGCCCCATAAGATGATGACCCATCACAACCATATTTATTAGATATAGTATAGCAAACAGTATCTCCATAACATAAATTAAATCCCGAATGGGTACTTTCTGTATTTACGTAACATGCTATTTGTTCAAAACTACTTGCACCATTTTCTTTACACTTAATAATCACACACGAATCTGAATCCACACCTGAATGTGTCGCAATCGCTCCATATGTGATGGTTAGAACATCGCTTATACTTAAACTTGGTTCTATAAAAATTTGTCCTGTAGTATATTTATATTCGCCACCATCAGAATTATTTAATTCGTAAATACTAACAATTTTAGATTGTGGCGATAAAGTAGTACTTGAACCAAGTGCCGCCATTGAAAAAATGTGGTTTACAGTACAAACAACTACCCCATCTAAAACATCTCTAACCTCAGCAATATAAATGCCATTAACGTCAAGATTTAAAAATGTTGCACTTGTTTTCCATAAATATAGTTCAGAATTTTCTGTTGATGGATATATCTTATATTCTAATTCACCTTGTGGTGTACCCACATCAATAATTCTCACCCCCGTTAAAAACTTATAAACCAAAAAATTATCATTTAAACCACAACAAGTATC
>Ga0172381_10004613_pt1 | contig 14215 bp, 13 predicted proteins | sample Leawel6488metaG_FD_119754 | JGI IMG/M metagenome (GOLD analysis project Ga0172381, IMG submission 119754) | Leachate microbial communities from a municipal landfill in Southern Ontario, Canada - Leachate well 64-88 metaG | ecosystem: Engineered > Solid waste > Landfill > Unclassified | place... | reverse complement strand
GCCTTTATCCCTACTTTCGCCCGGTTTTGCGGTGTACGGCATCTTAAGTCAATAATATTATAAACTTATAATAACTTAATGCCATAGCATGTCTACTACTATCCATGTCAAAGACGATTGTTCAGCAGATGCATCTCTTCAAAAAAAGGCAAAGCGCATGGATCGATCGCATTTCGGCAGCCTGCCCAAGCTTGAATCCTTCCGGAGGGAAGAGGTTGACCGTTTTGATTGACCCTGACGTTATCTTCCTGAACCGGACTTAATATGCTTGATATAATGATAGAACCTGATGCCGTCCATGTCGTCGTAGAAGATGATCTTCTCCGCCTTCTCCCCCACCTTGATCTTCAGGGTGTTGTTGTGAAACTCGTTCTCGTACACCACATCATCGATTACATCCAGGGGCACGGTCTGCACGCTATCCCAGGCGATGCCCGGTCGCACAAAGTGCACATTCTTGTCCGTGGTCACCAGATAGCCCAGCACCTTGTCCAGCATTCCCATCCGAGCGATGGCCAGCATCTGCTCGGATGCCTTGCTCTGCAAGATAGCCGGTGCGATCTGCACCAGCTTCTCGCCCGCTGCTGCCAGCTTTTTGGCAGTGCGGTTCAGCTTTTTAGGAACATCTATTCCTATGACGCCGGCTTCTTTTGTCTCAGTCATATTCCTGCATCAAGTCACTATCTTTTCCAGGCAGTCGTTCTCCAAGGCGAGATTCACCTCGCGCGCCAGCCTGCGTCCCGTGGACATGTTGGTGCGCCATAGGGCATTTCCGTAGGGATGACCTACGGCCATGTGCACATTGGTGCCGCCGCCGATCCGCGGAGCGACATCGTAGATGTAAAAGTTGAGGTCCTTGTCCACGCAGGTCTGCAGACAGAAGGGCCCGATGATGCCGGGAGAATAGTACTCCTGAGTCGCCTCCACATACTTCTCGGCCAGAACAAAGGCCTTCTCTAAAAGCGACTCGCGTAAAGTTGCAGAGTTGTGGCCGCAGACAGTGTACTCGGGGTTGATCTGCCGATCGTTGAGAGTGAGCTGCTGGGGCGCGGGCAGTCGGCAGTGACCGTCCAGTGAGGTCTCAAATCGCCAGTCTATGCCTATCAACTCGATCTGCTTGCTGATGGGCGAGTAAAAGAAGTCCAGATTAAAGACCGGCCCTATGACGTAGCGCTCAATTCTGGCCAGCTCAATTCCGTCCTGATCGATCACATTCTGGCGCAAAAGCAGATCGGCCTTCTGGCAGTACTCCTCGTAGGAGGCGGCTGTAAAGAATCCCCTCTCCAGGGTTTTTACGGCATGAGGCAGCTTGACCATGACCAGCTCCTTGATATCCTCCGCCTCGATGGGCTCGGGATAAGGCAGCCCCGCCTTCTCCAGTATCCAGTAATAGTCCCTCTTGTCGCCGCGCTCCTCAGAACGAAGCAAGTTTCGAGAGCCCAAGAGAGGCACCAGGAACTGATCTTCAACGGCATCAATGCCGCAGTAAGATGTAAATGACCGGTTGGGCACGAAAAGAGTGTTCTTCTCTTTGAGAATATCCTGATTCTCCTGCTCTAAAATCTGCGAAAACTTTTTGAGCATCATGACCTCATCGATCATGCCGTTTACAATCCTGCCCGATTTGTCCCGGTTGGAGCGGAAGTACTTGACATAAGGCTTCTCTCGCCCCTCCTGGCACACCGCCAGCGTCCTTAAATTCTCCTCTACTGCGCCATCTGCCGTATCCAGGGCAGAGTGGGATGCAATCATCCCGATTCGCAGATCATCGAGGTCGTATCCCCTCAAGACCTCTAAAACCTTGCTGCGATCAATCAAGTCAGAGCACCTCAAAATAATTACGTTGTTCCCTCATATTTCCATCCCGATTTATCAAGATGACCCCACGCCAACCAGTAGCTCACCTTTGCCATTGTCGACATTGTCACCTGCATACTTTTGGAAGGCCAGGCCATCAACCTGCACGATTTCCAATCTTTGGAAGCTGGGCAGAACCTTGGCCTCTCCTTTTACAGTTATAGTTCCTTTGCTCATCTTTGCGCCGGGCAGATAGGTGCTGCCGCCGATGAAGATTGTGCCGCCCTGATTGGCAGCTCCGGGAAAGTCGCCCGCATCCCCAAAGATGCAAATGCTGCCCCCCGCAAAGATGCTCGCCCAGGTATGCTCCCGCGCTTCCTCTTATTTCGATCTCCCCGCCGCGCATGCCGCACTTCTCGCCCCGGTATCCGCTGCCCATGCGACCGCAAAGTGTGCCTGCTGCATCTTTTATCATAGTAGCCACCGGCATATCCTCACGTACCCATACCAGAGAAATGCTCGCGAATCCCATTCCCTTGGCCGGTAATAAAAGGTGCTGTTGTGATTTTATTATTTTTAAGCAGTATTTTTTCGTGCATTACTTTAATATACCTCATTCTCATGAGAATATAGTCCACTGATATGGAGTTGAGTTTTTTGGCGGGCAGAGCTTGGAAGTTTGGAAACGATATCGATACGGATGCCATCATTCCCGGGCGTTATCTGGTTATTAATGACCCGTTGGAGTTGGCAGCCCATCTCTTCGAGGGCGTTCGCCCGGAGATGGCAGAAATGGTGGCTCAGGGCGACTATGTAGTGGCAGGGGAAAACTTCGGATGCGGATCTTCCCGAGAGCATGCTCCATTAGCACTGAAGGGAGCGGGAGTGAAAGCCGTAGTTGCCAAGTCCTTTGCCAGAATATTCTTTAGAAACTCCATCAACACCGGCCTGCCTCTGTTTATATGCTCCCAGGTGGATCGGATCGCCGATGGTGCGGAAATAGAGATAGACATGATCGGTGGATTGATTCACAACAAATCCCGCGCGGAACACTACAAGACTACTCCTCTTCCCGATTTCCTCCAGGAGATTGTTGACGCGGGCGGACTAGTGGAATATACCAGGCGACAGGTGGCCAAGGTGACGACATGAATTATAAAGTACCAGTTATCCCAGGTGACGGCATCGGCCCGGAGATCATAGCCGAGGGCCAAAAGGTTTTGCAAGCGGCAGCAGACAAATACAACTTTAGCCTCGATTGGACGGAGTACTCTCTTGGAGCGGAGCACTACCTGAAGACGGGGGAACTGGTGAGCGAAGATACCCTCAAAGATCTGGGCCGCTTTCCCGCCATCTACCTGGGTGCCATCGGAGACCCACGCGTGAAGCCGGGCATCCTGGAGAAAGGCGTATTGCTGGCCATGCGCTTCTACTTTGATCAGTATGTGAATCTGCGGCCCGTTAAGCTCCTGGAGGGCGTCTGGACGCCCCTTAAGGATAAGACTCCCAAGGACATCGATTTCATGGTGGTTCGCGAGAATACGGAGGACTTTTACATCGGCATAGGCAGTCGCGCACGCCGGGGCAAGAGCCACGCCGATTTTGAAATCAAGCGAACGCTTTACAATATAAAGTTCGGCCTGGATATCGATACAGATAGCGAGGAGATCGGCTATCAGATCGGAGAAGTCAGCAAAGAGGGCACAAAGAGGGTAATAAAATATGCCTTTGATCTCGCTTCCAAGCGTCACAATCATGTCGCCAGCGTGGACAAGGCCAATGTGCTCAGCGACATCTATGGCTTTTGGCGCGAGGTCTTCTTAGATGTTGCCAAAGGCTACCCGCAGGTCAAACACGACTTCAATTTCGTGGATGCCATTACCATGTGGTTTGTCAAGAACCCGGAGTGGTTTGATGTCGTGGTCGCTCCCAACATGTTCGGAGATATTATCACAGATCTGGGAGCCATGATTCAGGGGGGTCTCGGCCTTGCGCCCGGCGCGAATCTGAATCCAGAGGGCACAAGCATGTTCGAGCCCATCCACGGCTCAGCACCCAAATACAGGGGACTAAACAAGGTTAACCCCATCGCCACCATCTGGTCAGGGGCACTCTTGCTGGAGCATCTGGGCCAGCCCAAAGCGGCAGCGGATATAGTCTCTGCCATTGAGCGGAACTTATTTGAAGGCAGAATAAAGACTTACGACTTAGGGGGAAGCTCAACCACCTCCGGGGTTGGCTCGGAGATAGCTCGCCTAGTGGGACTTGTCTAAGTCCCACTGGGGAAAAAGCTTTTATGTGGGATGCTTTTATTCCTCACTCAGTGCAGCATAAAAGGCTTGAGGCATGTCAGGCAGCGGGGGCTCGTAGCTCAGTTAGGCAGAGCGTCTGGCTTTTAAATTTTTGTGTGAAGATACCAGGTGGTCGAGGGTTCAAATCCCCCCGAGCCCGTTTGGAGTTTCCTGGCCTGTTTGCTGCTCCTTCTCCAACAAGGTGGTTCGAGTGACCAAGTTTGCCGTAAAAGATCATGAAATGGTTCCGGAACATGTGCTGCTCACACCGGAAGAGAGTGCCGAGGTGCTGAAAGCATTCAACATTGTGGCACCACAGCTACCTAAAATTCACGTAAATGACCCTGCGGCCAAAGAGATCGAGGCGAAAGTTGGCGATATCATTAAGGTAATCCGAAAGAGTACTACAGCTAAGCAATCGATCTTTTACCGGCTGGTAATCGATTAAAGGTGGTCTTTTGCTCGATAGAAATGTTCTTTATAGCTCCTATTTTACCAGGGACAAGCTGGTGCACCATCATATAAACTCATTCAATGATTTTATAGATAAGGGCCTGCAGAAGGTCATCGATGAAGTGAATATCATCGAGACCAATATCGAGAATACCTATGTGAAGCTGGGCAAGATCCGGGTGGCGAAGCCCATGGTGCGCGAAGCGGACGGCTCCATCGAAAGGCTCTACCCCAATGATGCCAGGCTTCGCAATTTGACCTATGCCTCACCCATCAAGCTGGAGATGACCATAGTGGAAGGCGAGACAGAGAAAGATCTGGTGGAAGCTGACATAGGCACATTGCCCATCATGCTTAACTCCAAGATCTGCAACCTTTCCGGTCTCACGGCTGACGAGATGATAACCTATGGCGAGGACCCATCTGACCCGGGCGGCTATTTCGTGGTCAACGGCTCAGAGCGCGTCATCATGACGCTGGAGGACCTGGCGCCAAACAAAATCCTGGTCGAATACAACCAGCGCTATGATGAGAACATCGAGGTGGCCAAGGTATTCAGCCAGAGACAAGGCTATCGCTCCCTGGTCATTGTGGAGCGCGGCCGTCGTTCCATCCTGGAGGTATCCTTCCCCTCAGTCTCGGGAAGGCTCAACTTCGTGACACTGCTACGATCCCTGGGCATGGACACAGATATGGATATTGTGAAATCCGTATCAGACAATCCGGAAATCATCAAGTTCATGCTGGAAAACCTGGAGGAAGCCGAGGTCTCGACCAATGATGAGGCCCTGGAGAAGATCGGCGCGCGCGTTGCCGCCGGCCAGGCCAAGGAATACCAGAAAAAGAGGGCGACTTATGTCCTGGATCGGTACCTGCTTCCCCACATAGGCGTGGATGAGAAGGATCGCTTTTCAAAGGCGCTCTTCCTCTCTCGCATGGCCGAAGCCTGCTTCGAGCTGGCACTGGAGCGACGCGGAGAGGATGACAAGGATCATTACTCCAACAAGAGGCTGAAGCTCTCCGGTGATCTGATGGAGGATCTATTCCGCGTGGCCTTTAACCGTTTGACTCGAGACATAAAATATCAGCTGGAGAGGGCCAGCATGAGAAACAGAGACCTTAATGTGGTGACCACGGTTCGCGCGGACGTCCTCACAGAGAGAATGATTCACCCTCTGGCCACAGGAAACTGGGTCGGCGGGCGCACGGGCGTCTCCCAGCTCCTGGATCGGACGGACTATATGGCCACGCTCTCTCATCTGCGTCGCGTGATCTCGCCCCTCTCCCGATCTCAACCGCACTTCGAGGCCAGAGATCTGCATGCTACCCAGTGGGGTCGCATCTGTCCCTGCGAGACTCCGGAAGGGCCAAACTGTGGCCTGGTAAAGAACTTCGCCCAGGGAGTGGAGCTTTCCAAGGGTGCAGACGATTCAGTTAACATCAAAAAGATATTGATGGATTTAGGCGTGATTTCGGTAGGTGGTAATGTTGGCTGAAGCCATGATTTCGGGCGCGCGAATTTATGTAAACGGCGAGATAGTCGGGCATCATGATGACCCAAAAACATTGGTCGCGAATTTGCGTCGTCTGCGGCGTTCCGGCAGCATAAGCAGCCAGATGAATGTGGTCTATTTCGAGGACACCAATGAGATCTTCATGAACAACGACTCCGGCCGAGCCAGAAGGCCGCTCATTGTGGTGGAGAACGGAAAGGCGCAGGTCACTGAGGAGCATGTAACTAAGATAGAGAACGGCGAGATGACCTTTGCCGATCTTGTGGCGGGCGGCCTCGTGGAGTATCTGGATGCTGAGGAGGAGGAGAACACCCTCATTGCCATCTGGGAAGAAGATATCAAACCAGATCACACTCATCTGGAGCTGGATCCCTCGCTGATTTTGGGCATCGCTGCGGGCCTTGTGCCCTATCCGGAGCATAACGCCAGCCCCAGAAATACCATGGGCGCAGGAATGGTCAAGCAATGCCTGGGAATGTCCACCGCCAATATGAGGCTGCGGCCTGATACACGCGGCCATTATCTGAACAGTCCGCAAAGAGGCATAGTCAGGACCAAGACCTCGGCTGCCGTGGGCTTTGAGGAGAGGCCGGCGGGACAAAATTTCGTTGTCGCCGTGCTGGCCTATGAAGGATATAACATTGAAGATGCTTTGGTCATGAACCGCGGCTCCATCCAGCGCGGCCTCGCTAGAAGCCACTTCTTTCGCGTCTCTGAAGCAGAGGAGCGAAAGTACCCCGGCGGCCAAGAGGACAAGTTCGAGATTCCTGACGTAGAAGTTCGGGGTGCACGAGGCAGTGAGGCTTATGATCAGCTGGATTCAGACGGACTTGTGAACCCTAATGCCTATGTAGGCCCAAATGATGTGCTCATAGGCAAGACCAGCCCCCCCAGATTCTTGGAGGAGCCTTCCGAGTTCGGCCTGACGCCCCAGCAGAGGCGCGAGACATCCGTGACCATGCGTTCTAATGAGATGGGTGTTGTGGATATGGTCATCCTCACCGAGTCCTCCAACGGCAACCGCCTGGCCAAGGTCAAGAGCCGAGATCAGCGCATTCCGGAATTGGGCGACAAATTCGCCTCCAGGCACGGCCAAAAAGGCGTGATAGGATTGATTGTGCCCCAGGAGGATATGCCCTTCACGGAATCGGGCGTCGTGCCAGACCTGCTGCTAAATCCTCATGCTATCCCCTCTCGTATGACTGTGGGACACGTCCTGGAGATGATCGGTGGAAAGGTAGGATCTCTAGAGGGCAGGTTCGTTGATGCCACCGCCTTTTTGGGCGAGAACGAGCCGGATTTGCGCGGCGCGCTCAAGAAGTTCGGCTTCTCCCATACCGGTCGCGAAATACTATACAATGGTGCCACTGGAGAGCAAATCATGGCCGATATCTTTGTGGGAGTGATCCTCTATCAGAAGCTCTATCACATGGTCACAGGCAAGATGCATGCCCGGTCACGGGGACCTGTCCAGGTCTTGACCCGTCAACCCACGGAAGGCCGTGCTCGTGAGGGAGGTCTAAGATTTGGTGAGATGGAGAGAGATGTGCTCATAGCTCATGGCGCAGCACTAGCTCTCAAAGAGCGTCTGGTAGATGAGTCGGATAAAGTGACTGAGCTTGTTTGCAGCCACTGTGGCATGATCGCTATCCACGATCGGCGCAGAAATGCGGACTTCTGCCCGACCTGCGGCGCAGATACTGAGATCTACCCCGTGGAGATGAGCTATGCATTCAAGCTACTGCTCGACGAGATCAAATCATTAGGTGTAGCGCCGCGACTGATCCTGGAAGACGCGGTTTAGGTGGAAATATGACGGTTCCCAAGAGAATTGGCAAGATCCGCTTCGGCCTCATCTCCCCACAAGAGTTTAGGAAGATGAGCGTGGTAAAGATCATTACCGCAGATACATACGACGACGATGGTTTTCCTATAGAAATGGGTCTCATGGACCCCCGGCTTGGTGTCATCGATCCAGGGCTGCGCTGTCGATCCTGCGGCGGTCGACCCGGTGAATGTCCCGGACACTTCGGCCATATCGACTTAATTGCTCCTGTAATTCACGTGGGCTTCGCTAAATTGATCAGAAAAGTGCTGCGGGCCATCTGCAGGGATTGCTCGCGTCTCATGCTCAAAGAACATGAGAAGAATATGTACCTGGGGCAGATCCAGGAACTGGAACGACTGGGGCAGATGACTGACGACACAGTCAATAAGGTCTTCTCAGAGGCGCGCAAGAACAAGACCTGCCCCTACTGTGGTGCGCCCCAGAAGGAGATCAAGTTCGAGCGGCCTCTCTCTTACATCGAAGACGGCCACAAGCTCACTGCATCGGACATTCGCGACAGGTTCGAGAAGATCCCGGATGACGATATCGCCGTCATGGGCATGAATCCCGCGACTGCACGCCCGGAATGGATTATCCTAACTGTGCTGCCTGTACCGCCCGTTACCATGCGGCCCTCCATCACCCTGGAGTCCGGTCAGAGGAGTGAAGATGATCTCACGCATAAGCTGGTGGACATCATCAGGATCAACCAGCGCTTCCAGGAGAACCGCGAGGCAGGTGCACCCCAGCTGATCATTGAGGATCTATGGGAGCTTTTGCAGTATCATGTCACCACATTCCTGGACAATACCGTATCCGGCGTGCCGCCCGCCCGTCATCGCAGCGGCCGGCCATTGAAAACGCTCTCCCAGAGGCTGAAGGGCAAGGAAGGACGTTTCAGAGGATCGCTCTCCGGCAAACGCGTCAACTTCAGCGCCAGGACGGTCATCTCTCCCGATCCCAATCTCAGCATTGGCGAGGTCGGCGTGCCTATGGAAATAGCCATGGAGCTGTCCGTGCCTATGATTGCCAACGCTCGAAACATGGAGATTGTGAAGACCTTTGTGCGACGTGGACCCGAGAGACATCCCGGTGTGAATTATGCCACCCGGCCCGACCAGAGACGCGTCAAGGTCACAGAAAAGAACTGCGAGGAGGTGGCCGAGCAGATCGACATCGGCTGGAAGATCGACAGGCAGCTTGCCGACGGCGATATCGTACTCTTCAACCGCCAGCCCTCTTTGCATAGAATGTCCATCATGTCCCATCGCGTCAAGGTCATGCCCTACAAGACCTTCCGGCTCAACCCGGCCGTCTGCCCTCCCTACAACGCAGACTTCGACGGGGATGAGATGAACATGCACGTGCCTCAAACCGAGGAGGCGCGCGCCGAGGCCGAGATTCTCATGCGCGTGCAGGAGAACATTCTATCGCCCAGATTCGGCGGTCCCATCATCGGCGGCATACACGACTACGTGACCGGCTCATTTCTGCTCACCCACGGCAGAAAGCCGATCGACCGACGGGGTGTTATGGAGCTTCTCAAGAAGTTCGATCTAGCCGAGCTGCCAAAGCCCGAGGGCGTAGCGGACGGCAAGCCCTACTGGACGGGAAAGCAGGTCTTCAGTCTCGTCCTGCCGCGGGGCCTGGACCTATCCTTTAAGGCAGATTTCTGCTACAACTGCGATGTCTGCAAAGGTGTGGATTGCGAGAACGATGCCTTTGTGGTGATCGAAGACGGCCAGCTCTTGAAAGGTACCATCGACGCCGAGGCAGTAGGCGCCTTCAAGGGCAAGATAACAGACAGAATAATAAAGGAGTACAGTCCCTCCGTGGCGAGCGAGTTCTTAGATCGGATGACCCGGCTCGCACTACGAGGCATCATGCATGCAGGATTTTCCTTCGGCATAGATGATGAGGACATCCCCAAGGCCGCCGTGGATCAGATTGAGGAAACCACAAGAACGGCTCGCGAGAAGAGCAGACAGCTAATCGAAGCCTATAACGCCGGCGAGCTGGAGCCCCTGCCCGGCCGAACCCTGGATGAAACCCTGGAGATGAGAATCATGCAGACACTGGGCAAGGCCAGAGATATGGCAGGCAAGATTGCTGGTCGCCACCTGGGCCTGGACAACTCCGGGGTGGTCATGGCCGTGAGCGGAGCACGCGGCAGCATGCTCAACCTCACCCAGATGGCGGCATGTGTCGGCCAGCAGTCGGTGCGTGGCGAGCGCATCATGCGTGGCTACGCAGGCAGAACGCTCCCGCACTTCCGACCAGGAGACCTCGGCGCGGAAGCGCACGGCTTTGTGGAGTCAAGCTACAAAGGTGGCCTCAATCCTACTGAGTTCTTCTTCCACGCCATCGGTGGTCGCGAGGGTCTGGTGGATACGGCCATCAGGACATCCCAGAGCGGCTACCTGCAGCGCCGGCTGGTAAATGCTCTGCAGGACCTGGAGGTCAGGTACGACGGCACAGTCAAGGAGACGAGGGGCATGATTGTCCAGTTCCAGTATGGAGAAGACGGCGTGGATGCATCCAGACGAGACTACGCCAGCACAGATAACGTCAAGCGCATCATCAAGAGTGTGCTGAAGAAGGAGTCAGCATGATCCTCACAGAAAAAGATATCACAGAGAGGCTGGTGGGGCTTGACCTTCCCCCGAGCATCAAGGAAGCAATACAAAACGGGCTGAAAGGGGTGCCCATAAGCTCAGAGCAACTGACGGATATCACATCCCAGGTGGCTTCCGACTACGAGCACTCTAAAGTGGAGCCATGCGAGGCGGTGGGCGTGGTCGCGGCGCAGTCCATCGGCGAGCCCGGCACACAGATGACCATGCGTACCTTCCACTACGCTGGCGTGGCCGAGATCAACGTAACATTGGGTTTGCCACGGCTCATCGAGATTGTGGATGCAAGAAAAATCCCCTCGACGCCCACCATGACCATAAAGCTTAATCAGGATTATGCCCACGATCGAGACCTGGCAAGAGAAGTGGCCTGGGCCATAGAATCCTCTTCCATTCTCCACCTGGGATCAATAGCCACCGATCTGGCGGAGATGAATGTGATCATTGAGCTGAATCCCAGTGCATTGGAGCAGCGCAAGATCACCGCAGAAGAGGTCGCTTCAAGGCTGAAAGAGGAAACCGGCCTTAATGTGGATCAAAAAGAGAATCTGCTGGTGATGATCCCCAAGGAGCCCTCTTACCGGGAGCTGCTACAGCTAGTAGAGAAGATCAAGAGGCTATCGCTCAAAGGCGTAGAGGGCATCAAGCGCGTCGTCATCCGCAAAGAGGGCGATGAGTACATCCTTTATACGGAAGGCTCTTCGATCAAAAAGGTTATGCAGTTTGAGGGTGTGGACCCCACCCGCATCAAGACCAACAATATAAGTGAGATCGGAGAGGTGCTGGGCATCGAGGCGGCACGAAATGCCATCATAAATGAAGCCACGGACACGCTACGCGAGCAGGGTCTCTCTGTAGACGTGCGACACATCATGTTGGTGGCGGACATCATGACCGTAGACGGGGAGCTGAAACAGATCGGACGGCATGGCGTCTCGGGCGAAAAGGCCAGCGTGCTGGCTAGAGCTGCCTTTGAGGTCACCGTCAATCATATCCTGGATGCGGCCATTCGCGGAGATGTAGACGATCTCAAAGGTGTGACGGAAAACGTAATCGTGGGCCAGCCCATACAGCTTGGCACGGGTGACGTTAACCTGGTGGCAATCAAGAGATGAGGTAATAACGATGATAAACGTAGATAGAGCTCTAAGAAGTTCCATCAGAACAGGAAAAGTGGTGCTAGGATCGAATAGGACCGTTGAAACAGGACTTGACGGACAGGCTAAGCTCATAGTGTTCGCGGTAGATTGTCCTGCGGATGTAAGGATGCAACTGGAGACCGTGGACGTCCCAGTCTACGGTTACCAGGGTATGGGCAAGGACCTCGGATCTGCCTGCGGGAAACCCTTCTCCGTGGCCGCCTTGGCCATCATCGAGCCAGGTGACTCGGAGATAATGGCACTGCAGCGCGAGATCCGAGGTGTTGAGGCATGAGTGAGTTTAAGCTCACCACCGAAGGAATCAGATATATTGCTTTGTTCGAGAGCTTGACTGGCGGCATGGCCAGGGATTGCGTCGTAGATGCGGAGAACGAACGCATCATTTTTGTCATAAAAAAAGGAGATATGGGCGCAGCCATAGGCCGAAAGGGCTCGAACATCAACCGGGTGAAGAAGTCGGTAGGAAAGCAGATAGAGATCGTCGAGTACAGCGACGATGTAAAAGAGTTTTTGGAGAACCTCTTCCAGCCTGCGGCCATAAAGAATGTCATGGTCGTAGACAAGAATAATAAGCGATTGGCTTATGTAGAGGTAGCAAATAAAGACAAAGGCATTGCCATCGGCAGAGATGGCCGAAACATATTAAAAGCCAAGATGCTTGCGCAGAGGCATCACGGCGTTGATGATATCATAATTCAATAAAGAATTGTTGCGATTTACTCAAGGTGAAATAAATGGGAAATGGAATCTATGCCGCCAGGAAACTGGAGAGTGATAGGAAGGCGCTCCGGTGGAGCGATCCTAAGTATATCCGAAGGATGTCGGGGAGCAAGATGAAGGCTGACCCCCTGGGTGGAGCGCCCATGGGAAGGGGAATAGTTCTCGAAAAGGTAGGAATTGAGGCTAAGCAGCCCAACTCAGCCATAAGAAAGGCTGTGCGCATACAGCTCATCAAAAATGGTCGTCAGGTTACGGCTTTTGCTCCGGGCGATGGAGCCATCGGATTCATAGATGAGCATGACGAGGTCACTGTCGATCGTATCGGCGGGCGTCAGGGACGATCCATGGGAGATATCCCTGGAGTCAGATTCAAGGTTATCGCTGTCAATAATGTCTCCCTTCTGGAGCTTGTCCGAGGGAGAAAGGAAAAGCCGGTGAGATGATTTAAATGAAACTATTCGGCAAGTGGGATCCGGCTGAGGTCGAGGTTACTGATCCGAGCGTAAAGGGCTATATGAACCTGGCATCCAAGACCGTCATTCATTCCGGCGGCAAGCATGCCAAACAGCAGTTCAAGAAGTCCGAGCAGCATATCGTAGAGCGCCTGGTAAACAAGTTGATGAGGACGGAGAAGAACACGGGCAAGAAGCTCAAGACCTACGGCATAGTCGAGGGCGCATTCGACATAGTTGCCAAGAAGACCAAGGAAAACCCGCTATCCGTTCTGGCCAAGGCCATAGCCAATGCCGGGCCGCGCGAAGAGGTTGTTCGACTCAAGTACGGTGGCATAACTGTGCCCAAAGCCGTGGATACATCTCCTCAGAGGCGCGTGGACACCGCCCTTATGTTCCTAGCCAAGGGCACTCATGCAGCCTCCTTTAAAAAGGCCAAGACGGCTGAGGCAGCGCTGGCGGACGAGATCATATCCGCAGCCAACCGCGATGTCAAGAGCTACGCCATCAACCACAGGGACAGTGTGGAGCGCGTGGCAAAAGCGGCGAGGTAAACTAGGTTTTTTGTTAGAAAAGTAGGCGCTGAAAAGGCGCCTATTCAAGTTTATTTTTTCACAATTTAAATTGCCATACAGGTTGTAACGACTTGATTTGCCCAATCTCGCAGGTCTGCATCAGCTTCTCTGATCTTTCTATCGACAAGAATGCACTTGACCGTCATTGCGTCGTCATACGTCTCCAGATCCGTGCAAAGTGCTAGATCTGTAGAAGATCGTTCTCCTCGCAGGCTGATCAGAGCTATTCCTGCCCGGTTCTTTGGATGCAGATTGATGATGTCGGTTTTTCGTCAGGCTCGTACGCCAGGGTGGCAAAAGTAATGGGCTGGCCATATTTGACCGGGCAAATTTTATAAAGTCTTCCTGACGGCGTCCGATAGATCCAATATCCGAATCGGCATAAAAGTTCCCACCACCAATCAGCCAAAATAAATACGGAGGATAAGAGAGCCAGCATAAGAATGCCGGCTCTTTATCGTCGGGCAGATAGTGGAGAGGTCCACCATCAACTGGTGTAAACCTATGGCGTCGGGATAAGTTTACAATTGACATCCAGCTATATAATGCTTTTGGGATTGGCCATTGGATGCGCTCTGAGTTTCTGCGCATCGAGCCCAGACGGGAGGGTTTCTGCAGATAATGGAAAAAATCAAAGAAATTTTCGGCTCGCTCCCGGACCACGCTGTGTATGTTCCTGTCGATTTTCATGCAGAAAGACTCGGTCAAAGGCTAATGGAGTGCGGGTACAACAGATCGCTAAAAACCCTCGTTGTCATGGAAGGGCTGGTCATGTACCTTTCTGCGGAGGCG
>Ga0172381_10004612_pt1 | contig 14215 bp, 5 predicted proteins | sample Leawel6488metaG_FD_119754 | JGI IMG/M metagenome (GOLD analysis project Ga0172381, IMG submission 119754) | Leachate microbial communities from a municipal landfill in Southern Ontario, Canada - Leachate well 64-88 metaG | ecosystem: Engineered > Solid waste > Landfill > Unclassified | place... | reverse complement strand
TTTCCAAAACCTTGTAATCAAATTCTAATGTTGAAAAAATTTCTTCGTCGGGATAGAACGTAACTTTTGTTCCAGTTTTATCTGACTTACCAATAACTTCTAATTTTGTTTTAACTTCTCCTCTAGAATATTCTTGTCTAAACACTTTTCCATCTCTCTGAATTTCAACTATGAACTTTTTCGATAAAGCATTAACACAAGAAATACCAACACCGTGTAAACCTCCAGAAATTGCATATGATTTTTTATCAAATTTTCCTCCAGCATGTAACTTTGTCAAAGCAATTTGAACAGCAGGAACCTTGTAAATTGGATGAATATCTGTAGGAATTCCTCGCCCATCATCCTCAACTGTTGCAGAACCATCTTTGTTTATGGTAACATTTATCTCTTTACAATATCCAGCCATCGCCTCATCAACAGAATTATCAACTGCTTCATAAACCAAATGATGTAAACCTTCCTTACCTGTAGAACCGATATACATCGCAGGTCTTTTTCTAACTCCTTCAAGACCTTCTAAAACTCTAATTGATTCCGCATTGTAAGATTTTCCGTCAGTCATCTGAATAATTCACCTTTTACAACTAAAAAAATGAAACTCCATTTATAAACCTTTCTGAGATTTTATCGTCGATAAAACAAAAATCCAGAGAATTTTTAAACAAAACATACCTCTCAAATAAAATGAAATACTTATTAAAAATTTCTTTAGTTTTAATAGCAATTATCTTGACAATTTCTACATTAATCTTACTAAATAAAAACATAACTGGAAATTCTGTAAGCGAATTTTATACTTATACTAAGGCAATTTGTGACGAGAACATTTGTCAGGATTATTACATAATTTGTAATGAAAATAAATTAATCGATAAGTCTCCTATAACGGGAAGTTCAATAAAAAATATCAACAAAATAATAAACAATACAGAAAACCTTTGTAACTAACTATTTTAGAATTTGTTTTATCTTTTTAGACATTTCCAATTCCAAATCAATTTTCTTTTTCTTTAATTCATCTTCGTGTTCTTGAACTTTTTTCTTCAAGGTCATTTCGTATTCATCTGCAAGTTTTTTCCTTAATTCCTTTTCTTTTCTTATAGTTTCGGCATGAACTTTGTTATAAAATTCATCCATAAGTTTTTTTCTAATATCCCTTTTCTCTTTGTCTAAAATATTTTTCATCTTTACTCTTTCATTGTTAAGTACTATCTCACTTCTTCTTTTATCTTGAATAAATTCTTCTCTTTCTTTCTTTTTTTGCCGATAAAAATTATCTTTTTCTTTTCTAAGATTATTTTTGTCTTGTTTAAGACCATCTCGTTTTTTTTCAATTAATTTCTCTTTAAGCAATATATTCTGAGCCAATTTCTTCTTATCCAACTCAAATTGATTCTTGAGTTTATTTTCTTCTTTTTCCAATTTCCTATTTAAAATTTCCTCCTCATAAGCAAGTTGTTTTCTCAATTCATCTTCTTTTTTTCTAAATTCCTCCTCGGAATGTTTCTTTGATTCTTCTGCATATCTCTTACTCATCATAGATTTTTCTTTCTCAATTTTATTATCAAATTTCTTTTCAAATTCAGACTTAAGACCCTCGTGGAACTTTCTTTCATCCAATTCTTTTTTCACTTCCAACTCTTTTTCTTTCTTGGATAATTCCCTTTCAAGATTTTCAGACAATTCCTTTTTTTCTTTTGTAGAATATTTTTTATCTAAAATCAATTTTTCTCTTTTTTCATCTTCAACAAATTTCTGTTGTAATTTTTTCTTTTTGTTAATAAAACCTTTGATAAGTTCTGAATATCTTTGTTTATATTTACCTTCTCTTTTTTCTAAATCACTTCTCAAAGTAAGATTCATCTCTTTTTGCTTTTCAGCAAGTTTACCAGAAAGAGCTCGTTTAGTATTAATTAAAAAATTATTAAAATTAACATCAACCAATGAATCAACATTTGAATCAATCTTTCCATTTATTTTAACAACAGAAGATTTTCTTATTTTCGCAATTTCATTTTTTATTCCTTGCAAATCTTTTGATTTAGGTTTCACCGACGAAAATTTTTTTAATTTAGCAATATCTTGTTTTATATTTTCTAAATCTCTAGATTTAGATTTAATGTCTTTAATTCCCTTCTGAACATCATCAAGTTTTTCTTTAATCTCTTTCGAAGAAGAATGTTTTTTCAAATGCTTTTTTGATTTACCCTGAATTTTCAATTTCAAATTTTTAATCATTCGTTCAATGTTTGGAATCTCAGATACAATTTTTAGTTTGCCTCTTATTTCCTGTTCTTCACTATAAAATCCTTTTGTGTTCAAAGAATCTAATTCATTTTTTAGTTCTTTTAATCTCTGAACTCCAAACGCAAACGTTTCAAAATCTTTTTTTCCTAGAGAAGATTCTCTTTTCTGTTTAAAATTTTTTTTCTTCACCATCTTTGTTTATATAATACAAACGCAGTTTTTAAACATTTTTAATCTGCTTTATATCCCTGTTTTTTCCAAATTTCCATCTGCTTTTTTGAATTATTTACTTTTTTTATTTCTCCTTCCGTCTCAAATAATTTGTAACCTTCTTTTCTCCAAGAGTTAAGTTTATTTTTTATTTCATCATTTTTGTTTAATTTCTTCAAACGAGTTATTTCTCTAATTTGATTTTTTTGTTTCTTTTTAATTTGCCTAACAACTTTCTTCTTTACCTTTTCCAATTGTCTAATCTTTTTCTTTTTCTCAGCAGGATGAGAAGTTTTTAATTTTTGTATTTCTTTCTCTGAAGATTCAATCAATTCAAGATGTTTTGATATCTCTGCATTTTGTTGTTTTTTAAGTTGAAGCAAAAAATCATCTCGAGATTTAATAAAATAAAATAAAGAAATGATTAACATAAAAATAAAAATTAAAGCAAGCACAATAAATAGTTTAGTATTATTAAAAGCAAGTGTTGATTCCTCGTCGGAGATTGTAAAAAAATAACTTGAAATGGATTTAATTCCTTTGTAATCAATAAGAGTTACTAATACATAATTATCCTTAGGCCAATTTTTAGGAATGTCTATCATCAAAGATTTTGAACCTTCAATAACCAAATCTCCCTCGTCGCTCCACAAAACTTCTCCATCAAAATTTTGTATTTGATAACTTGCCTTTACACTTAAGTCATTTGCATTATTTAAGTCATAAACTTTTATATCTACACCAAACTTTCCTCCAGGATATACATTCAGATATTTTGGTATTCCCGAGTGAATTATGGAAAAAATACTTTTGCTATCTTCAACAGTTACAACTATCGGAATTTTTTTCTCAGTTAAACCATCTGAAATTATTAACAAACCCGAATAAGTTTTAACAACATTTTGAGTGTCATTAAAATAAACTGTAAATGAAGTTTCTTCATGAGAATTTAAGGAAAGTTTTTCATTTTTTAAGTAAGAAATACCATCGAGATTTTCAAGCCTCATCGTTAATTCTTTAGGAATATCATCAAGATTTTGAACATTTATTTTGTATTCAGTTCCACTTCCTACAGGAAAATTCATTTTTATCAAAAAAGTTTTAACCAAAAAACTTTCCTTATCTGAATTACAATTAAAAAAAATTATGAAAGCTACAACTAAGACAATTGCAGATCCTATTAGAATTAATTTTGTTTTATTCACCATCTTTCTTTTACACACGAGTTTGCATCTTTTATATATTTCTATTTACTAAATCTTTTCAATTTTTTGGACATACTTTTGTATTTTCTTATTCCCAGTATTAAAGCTGAAAATATAATCACAACAATTCCAAATATAAAATAAATTAACAATCTGTTATTACTTAGAGTTTTTTCTTTCACTTGGAAATGTGAACTTGCAACTGCAACGCCGTCGGGATAAATGAGTTCAACACCAAGAACATAATTTCCTGATTGAAGTTCTTCAGTATGGAATTCTTTTTCAATGGTCTTCTGATCATAAACTGCAATTGTTTCTGATTCAGTAAGATAAACATTTCCTTCGAAATCCTTGATTGTATAACGTAAAGTCACATCAATATTTTCTTTAAGACCCATCTCTAATAGATTTATTTGAGATTGCAAATTAGAACCAGGAGAAATTGTTTTTGAAGATTTAGGAATCAACAAAGTTATATCAAACAAATTCTTTTCTGTCTTAACATTTACTGAAGCCAATATTTCTTTCTTTTTTGAACCGACGCTGATTATGATTTTTCCAGTATAAATTCCGGACTCCTTTGGAGATAAAACTTTGAATTCAATTGTCCTTGAACCTTTTGATTCAATTGTGACTTTATTCTCCTCAAATGAAATTATATCTCCAATTGTCTGCACGTTAATTGAATATTCTTCGGTTAAATCTCCATCATTGGTAATTGTAATTTTTCCAAATTCAATTCTATTCAATGAAATGGATGTTTCGTATGAATCAATGTTCGTGCTAAATCCAACTGCAGGTTGATAAACCGGAGCTCCACCCCCACCTCCACCAGAACTAACAGTAGTAGGAGTTTCAGGAGCAGTTATTGTAAATAAAACATTCTTTGAGTTATCTGAATTTCCAAGCAAATCGGAACAATAAATATTTGCTGAGTATGTTGCATAAGGTAACGTTCTCGATGCTGTATGGCTCGTTCCAACTACATTCGCAGTCAAAGAATAATTGTCAGTTCCAGAATTCAATGAATAATTACATGTTGAATTTTCATTTGTATTAACGCTGAATGAAATAAATGTATCTGCGTAAGTAGTTGCCGTCGGAGAAACAATTGTTACAATAGGCGCAGTCGTGTCAACAACAAAAGAAACATTTGTTGAATTTTCATTTCCTGCTGTATCATTACAATAAACTCTCCAATCATTTGAACCTTCAGTTGAAGTAATTCCAGTAAAGTTTTCACCAGCAGTTACCAACGATGAATTAGTCATTCCATTATTTGTTGAATACCAACATTTGTCAGAATTAGTTTCTGTTAAAGTATAATTTAATTCTGAAACATTTATGGCGTAAGATTTATTTATAGGATAAGTAATATTCATCGACGGCAAAGTCGTATCCAAGATAATTATTCTCGTTCCTGTAAAATTAGAATTTCCATTTGTATCGTTTGCCGTTGAGTTTAAATAATAAGTTCCATCGGACAAATTCGTGAAATTAAATGCAAAAGGAGAAACTGAATTTGAAGTTGAATTCACTAATTCCATCGAAGAATTATATAAATGAACATAAATTGAATTTAAGAAATTATCTTGAGCAGAAACATTTACTGAAATATAACTTTGTGAGTAAGTTCCATTCTCCGTCGTGGAATTTTCAAATTGCATTCTTGGGAATGCTGTGTCATTTACAGTAATATTAAATTCATGATTTGACATATGAGGAACTGAAACTCTTACAATTGTACTTGTTCCCGACGTGAAATAACAAGATTTGTAAGTTTCTCCATCAATTGAGTCTGTTCCCCACGACGGATTGTTTGAATTGCATGTTGAAGTAGAAAGAGGATTCATTACAACAGAAGATGTTCCATTATTGTAATTTAATCCAGAATAACTTTGAACAGTTATTGGATTACTCCAAACTTCCAAATCATACGCAGTCGACGACGAAATTGTCAAATTTGTATAACCATCATAAGTTGAATTTGTTTGAGTAATTTTATTTGATAAAGTATCGACACTTGCTTTTTTTGTTTCATTAACAACTAATTTAATTTCCCAATTTTGATTCTGAGGATAATAATTCCACGTCGGATCTCCAGCTGTTGTGCTGTACCAAGAGTGTATTCCTGAATTTGCTGTATTAGCCCAACCAATAAAAATTCCGTCGGCAGCCGTTCCAGTATCTGATGTCGTTCCTTCAATTTTGTAAGCTCCATCTAAACTAACTTGTGATTGATTAAGAGTTGTACAATACCAATTCCAAACTCCAGCAGTAATTGAATTTCCTGGAATTGTATATTGGTAAATATTATTTGTGCTGACATTGTTTACTCTAAATTGCCAGTTCATCTCATCATCACCAGGACCATCTGAATTGTCATAAAGTTTAAAACAAACTTGCGCCTGCACTTCTCTTCCGTCGTCAATCCATCCGTCTCCAGATGAAGTATTGAAATAAACAATTCCATTTGCATATCTTCTGTAATAAGTTTGATTGTCATCTGTCGAAAATCTTTGCGCCATTTTCGTTCCAGCGTCGTAATTATAAATAGTATGTGCATAATTAAAATCAGGTTGCGAAATGTAAAAATCGTTGTATCCTAAAACCAGCGAAGCGAAATGTGTATCTTGAATAGTTGTCCAATTTGTTGGCTCGTAAGTGTCAGTTGTTCTGTTGTCAAATGCCTGACATAAAACATTTATATTATGTGAATTATACCAAACAGATTTTTCAGTTTCAAGTGTCCAATTTTCCCAAGTATAACTATCGGGAGCTCCTGCGTTCGCGCCATTCCATCTTCTTGCACAACTTTCTTTCAAACAGAATCCGTCAGGCTGACTCCATGTACAAAAATCTTCGTAAGCAGTATAAGTATTCAAACCAACTTTTCTGCCCTTGTCAACTTTTACATAATCAACAACTTGTTTGAATCTCGTCGAGAAATTTGTTCCTCCAATACCTGCATCAAGTCCATCGACGAAAACGTTTATTCTGCTTGATTCATTCAATGCAATGATTGCGTCAACCTCTGCTTTCTTTGTATTAACCCAAGCATCATTATTTTCATAATCAGCAACGGAAACATAAAAGTATAATTCAGTATTTGTTGTATTCGCCAAAACACTTGAAACCAAAGTTGAATTTTCATGATCCAAAATGACAACTTCATAAGCACTCCAATTTGTGACATAAGAATAATCTATCCAACCGTAATAAACTAAGAAATTATTTGTTTTGTAGAATGGGTCAAATCCTTCCCATCTAATTTCGTCTGCGAAATTATCTATCATCCAATTTCCGTCGTTAACATCATCTGTATAACTGAAATTTTTTGAAACAGATGCAGAATTTTTATATAAACTTCCAGAATTATCTGAAGACATTTGTATATGATCCAAATCTTCAAATATTAACATCGTCGCTGAATGTGCCGAAACATTCACTGAAAAATTTAAATCAGTATTTTTCTCTACGAGCAATTTATGAGTATCATCCCAGATGTCCTTTCCTAAAACAGCAGAATCCTCGCTTACATTAATTATAAAATTCTGCGATGTTGCCTGCTCATTGAATACAACAACATCGCCGTTATTGATTTTCGCCGATTTTGTTTCAACTAAATTTGTTGAATCTGGCTTCGCCCTTAATCTTGCAATAATATCTCTCTGGAAATTTTTAACAGAACTCATCAGAGTTGAATTCATACTCACATAAATTCTATTCAACGAATCGTAATTTCTCATCAAATAATTTTCCTGTCCAATCCACGACGACAAAGTTGAATTATCTAAATAAATAATTTTTGTTGACTGAATATACGCTCCATCTAATCCAGATGAATTATAATTCTTTGAATAAATCACATAATTGTTGTCCGTTACAGATGTGATATTGTGGGCAATATCATTTATCACACTATCTTTTTGCGTGCTGTTGTATGAATCTGAATTTGTCAATTCCAACGAAATGTATTCAATTGCAATTTGATAATTACTCAAAGTTAAATTAACAAATTTGTTTGTGATATTTTCTTTTACCGAATTCAATTCTGCAGAATTTGTATAATTGAAATCCAAAACAAAATTCAAGCCAACTTTTATATTTGCTGATTTCGAATTATTTATTGAAGTTAAAATGTTACCCCATGAATTTGAAATGTTTGTTATTGAAGAATTGAATTCTGCAAGATTACATTCATATCCAAGGAAATCTCCGATTTCCGTCGAGGAAGGAATATTTCCATTTGAACATCCATACCATCCGTCAGTTGTTGTTAAGTTCGCAGTTGCAACTGAAAAATTCGCGGAAGTTGTATTTGCTGCTGAATCTAAATAAGCAGTAACATTCACAATCCAAGTTCCCGCTGAATCTAAGACGAAGTCTGTTGTATAATTCCAAATATTATTTGAATAATTATTCATCGCTGAATTATTTACTAATAAACTTCCGTCGGGCCTTGCAATTGTTAAATTGCATCCTGTAATTGTTCCGTTGCAAGTTGCATTTATGTAATCAATTGTTTGCAAGAAACTCAAACTTGAATCACTGAATCCACCAGTTGTCATCCACGAAATATTTGTTGGAACTTCTATATTTGTAACTAAGTTTAATGTCAAAGCATCATCTAACTTATTTGTCGTAATATTTCTTGAATAAGCCAAAGAATTGTAAGTTCCGTCCGTCGCATTCACAGTATAATTACTCGAATAAGTTCTTGTTCCACCATAATTAATATACTCTGTAATTGGAGTTTTCTGAATGTAACCAGATGAATTTGTCGTCGAATTAAACTCTAAATTATTAGTTGAATTGTAAGCCGTAACTTGTGCGTTTGAAACAGTAGTTCCATTTGAATAATTTACATAAGTTTGATAATACCATTTTCTTATTAATTCGTTTGTTCCTAAAACTCTTTCTTTATTCAGACGATAAGAACAATTCAAAAATGTGTTGTTCATAGAACTACTACCACTAGTAATGGAAACATCAAAAACAGTTCCAAAAGTATAAACACAATCTTTAATCAAATTATTTGAAGACAAATCTACATAATAACCATAACCGCCAGAAGCATTTGTATTTATTAGGATATTATTATTAGAGGAAGTTGAAAGCAAAATTGCCATTTCTGTATTTGATTTTCCTGTATTATTTATTAAAAGATTATTCGACGCTTGATATAACATAATTCCTCTAAGGGCATTACTTGTTCCAGTATTGTTTGTTAAATTACACAAATTAGCACTAATAAAAATTCCATGACTCGTGTTACTTATTCCAGTATTTCCAATTAAAATATTTTCATTCGAACTTATCATTTCAATTCCAACACTAACATTACCTCTTCCAGTATTATTTATTAAAATATTATTGAAAGTTAACTGAACAAAAATTCCAGCATAACTACTCGTTCCATTACTAATTCCAAGATTATTTTGCAAAGTATTATTACTAGAATTAGAATAAACATAAATTCCGTTACTAAAATTACTCATTCCAATATTTGAAACTAGAGTATTATTACTAGAATTAATTAAGTAAATCCCATGACCTGAATTACTTATTCCTGTGTTGTTAATTATTATAATTTCATTAGAATTGGAGATGTCAATTCCATATAGTGCATTTGAGATACCTGTATTGCTTGTAAGGAGATTATTTCCATTTGTGTAAAGATAAATTCCTCTTCCGTTCAAACTTATTCCTGTGTTGTTAATTAATGTATTATTCGAAGCAGATATTGAATACATGACAATTCCACCAGTTGGGGTTGATACTGAAACTCCAGTATTATTTATTAGAGTATTATTTCCAGAGTCAATTCTAATTCCAGCATGAAATGTCGTTGGTGAAGAAGTTATTGCAAAATTATTTGTTAAATTGTTAAATTGACTTGTTTGAAGGAGTATTCCAACACTTGATGTAGATGTTACATTGTTATTTGTTAGTATATTATTATTTGAATTTGATGCCAAAAAAAGTGTTGTTCCTAATTTTGAATATAAAATATTTGAATCTATAACTCCATTTGAAGCATCATTAACGTATAATGCATAAGTTAAATTACTTGAAATATTATTATTTGTCACATTGTTAAAATCAGCGTTGGTAAACAAATAAACACCTACAGAATTACTTGTATTGACTAAAGTATTAGATATTGTAGAATTATCATTTGTGTCATATAAAACTCCATATCTATTATTTGTAGTTGAACTCCAATTTCCGTCTACAATATTACAATTCTTCACAGTTGAATTAAATTGATTTGAATAAACTCCAAAATCTAATGCACTTCCACTCGTTGAATAATTTATCCAATTTCCTTGACAATCGAGTGTGACATTCTGTGCTTGAATATTAAAACACGTTTCTGTCGAAGTTATATTATTATTCAGAGTGTAATATCCAGAATTGGTTAAATTTCCACAAGATGTTAAATTGAAAGTATAATCCAAAGTTATATTACCAAATAGAATTGGAGAATAAAATTGATAAGGTGTTGAAAAATATTTTATTGTTAGGTTACTGAATTGTTGAGTTATGTTTAAATTATTTAAATTACAACCTGAAAAGTTCTGGTATGCGTCGTTGTTTATTTTACCTTGAAGATAAGAGCCGTTTAATTGTTGGCAGTCCTGTAAAGTTAAATTAGCAATAGTATTATTTGATTGAAAATCTACATTGTTGAAAGTTTGTTCTCCATAAGGATAAAATCTTTGGAATGTTGAATTGTAAATTTGTGCAACCTCTATTGAAGATAAACTTCTATTGAATACCATAACATCATCAAGAGAACCATTAATGGTAAATACAGTAGTCAATCCAAGATATAAATTTCCAGATGGATTGATATTTACTCCACTTGAATTTGAAATGTTAATTTGATTTCCGTTTTGAACACCATTTAGATACCAAGTAAAATTTCCTTGCCTATCAAATGTTCCAGAAACAAAATACCATTGATTCATAGATAAAGTAGATGCTCCAGTAAGTCCTTCATTATTATAAACTTGAGAAGAACTTGAAAATTGAATAAAAGGGACACCATTACTTGTTGTAATAGACCAGCCAGGATTTGCAGTATTATAACCTCCACCATGTCTTCCAATTATTTGTTGCCCAGTTCTATTATCTAATTTAACCCAAGCTGTAAATGTAAAATTATTTGTTCCTATGTCTAAAGATGTTGAGTCAGCAATAGATATGTAATCATTATATCCGTCTAAATGATAATCTCCTCCGTATTTTCCATCTGTTTCATTCCATGTTACATTTCCATTTAGCGTTCCGTCATTATTGTATCTTGAGTAATCATAAGTTTTTCCAGAGGTGTTTACGTCGAAGGGCATATATAAAAGTAAAGAGCCATCATTTATTGTTAAATGTGTGAAGTTTACCTCTGTTGTTGTATTGGTTCCAATTCCAACAGAAGAATTCAACAAAACCGGGTCGACAATATAATCAAACCAGACAGAAGAATTCAAAACCTTCAAATCAAAAGTTATGTAACTTTCATTCTCTCCAAGAGAGATTAAATAAGTTTTTATTAATTTCTCCGACGATATATTGTCAATTGTAGAAATCAAATAACTGTTATCATCTGCTGAATAAATTTCAACACTTGCAGTTTCATTCAAAGTTTTTGCATAAATTGTAATGTCATTTTTATTTGTCAGAGGTTTTTCAAAAGTTACTCTGACAAATTCGTTTGGTTTTATTTCTTCGCTCCAATTTCCGTCAAGATTTTTAGTTTCATTGTAAATGTCTGAAATAAAAGTTCTATTCTGGTCAAAATGTTCCGCGCCAGTTATTGCAATTACAAGTTCATATTTCTGTTCGCTTAAATGTGGAACGACCCATTCAATATAACTTACTAATTTTTTATTAGTAAAAACCATTGAATCTGTTTCATTAATTATTTCAGTAATTGAAAAGTTATAAGTTTCATTAACAGATTCCACATTGGTTTTAATTTCATTTCCTTCAAAATCATAAGCATTAAACTGAGTTAAAATTCTATTTCCATTCTCGTCAATCTGATAAAGTTTTATCCATGAAAATTCAGTAGGTTTTTCTAATTCTGTATATGCAAGAATATTCTGGTAATGGACTTCGGAAGAAATAATTATTTCTTTTCCATAGGAAGTATTAGTTTCATTTGAAGTTGGCCCAGGTGTCTCATAAACAATTTCAATCTGAGTTGAATTTTCATTTTCAATAACAACTTGTGTAACTTCTTCAGTTTCCTGAACGTCAACGGATTTTCCAGTTATGGAACTAAATACTTTCTTAAAGAAATTTTTAAAATTATTTTTGTTTTGTAAGTTTAATTCAGCAGAAACCTGTCCTGTTAAAATGTTAAAGTTTTCAGAAGGTAATTCTTCAATTATTTTTTCTTCAGAATTATTTGTATCAACAATTTCCTGAGAGAAATTTTCTTCAACCTCTTCCGAAAAATTATCCTGATTTTCAACAAAGTTATTTTTATTAATTAATTCTTCCGAATCAGAATTATTTTCTAAATTAGTATCTTCAGAAATTTCATTTTCCCCCTCAAAAATTTTGAAAACAGAAATATTTTCTGCTTCTTTTGGAAGCTCAACATTAATGATTTCATTTGTTTCATTAAAAGTAACTATCTTTTTCCATCTGACAGGCTTGTTGATAACTGCTCCATATTGGGTAGTATTAATTGAAGAGTTATTCTCCACGATTGTCTCATTAATTACTGTTTCATTTAGAAGAGTTTCATTTTCATAAACATTTATTTTCTTCGAAAGAGAAACAATCTCAGAATTATCGTAAACTAATTTTATTGACAATTCTCCTTCTTTAGCATTTAAATTAAGTTGTGATAAATCAATATTAAGTTGTAAATTTTCTTTTCCAGAATATTCTGCCCCAAAACCTGTTTCAATTTTCTCGTAATCTGTTTCAACATCTACCCAATCATTTTTGACATTTAGATTAATTTCATTTTCAGAAGAAACTATTTCCACATTTTTACCTTCTTCAATTTGATAGTGAAATGGAAAATTCTTTGAAACATTTCCTTCAATTAAATTAGAACTTTCCTCAGAAATAACTCCTCCTGTGATTGGCGAAGATGAACTTTCGCTTGAAGAATCCGATGAACTTGATTCTGTTGATGATTGTGAAGATTCTGGAGAAGACGTTTCAGATGACTCACTTGAACTTGTAAAACTACTTTCGGATGCAGATTCAGTTGAAGATTCCGAAGAAGAAATTTCTTCTGTTGCAGAATTTTCTTGAGAAACTTCTTGAACAATTTCTGAATCTATATTTTCATTAGAAGTTTGAGTTGTTGAGGTAGTTGGAATTATTTCTGTTGAGGTTGCTGGTTCAATTGAAGTTTCCGATGGAACTACTACTTCTGAAGTAGAAGAAGTTTCTACAGAAGTTTCAGGAATTGTTGTCTCTAAGTCTATTTCAGATGTTGAAGTTGTTTCTGTTCCGGATGTTGGAACTTCCTCAATAATTTCACTTCCACCTGAAGAACTACCGCTTGAAGAAAAATTATTTTCAGATGATTCACTTGTGATATTATTTTTATTCTCTTCAGAAAAATTTTCATTATCTAAAGAATTATTTGTTTCTGAATCCAAAACTTTCAAAACAAAATTAACATTCGGATAAGAAATTTTTTCTCCAGCAACTCCAAATCCTTCTCCAAAACCAGAAACATTCTTATTAGCTAAATAAAAAGTTCCATTAACCAAATTGCCTGAACCAATTAAATCGTTTAGAAAATATTCCTGAATTTCTCCAGCATTGTTTATTACAATCTTTGTCGAAGCTGGAAGAAGTTCTCCTTGTTCTAAATTTAATTTAAGATTCCCATTTATTTGTTCTCCAGAATAATAATTACTTTGCAAATCCATTGAAACATTTCCAGTTAAATTAAAATTGTTTAACAATAAAAATAATCCTAAAAAAAGTAGTGCAACAATCGGAATTAAAAATTTCAAAAAACCTTTTTCTCGCGGAACTTTAAATTTACCGAGGTATTCAGTTGTTACCTTACCATTAACTTTAACACTTTTGTAAGAATATGGTCCATAAGTTTTATCGCCACGTTTTATAAATTTTTTATAACTCATTTTACCTCTTTAAGTATAAACAAAATGAGTAAGGTAACTATTTAAATATTATTATGACGATGAGTAGAATAAAATATAAGAATTATTTTGGGTAAATTTATCAACACCAACTAAAATAAAACTAAACTTTTAATAACAAATAATAAACCCGTTGAATAATAAATTAAGAATTATTTTCTTCTTGTAGATTTAAAACTTTTAATCCATCTTACTTTTCTTCTTTTCATCAACATATTCTTTCTACACTTGGAAGAACATAAATGATTTACAGTTCCATCAATCATAACAAGAGTTAGGCCTCTTGGAAATTCATAATTCTCGCCACAAAAAGAACACTTAGGCATTATGTATAAACCCCCTTAGTAACTTTTGATTTGATTCTTCGTGCTTCAATTTCTGTTTCTCTTAACATCAAAGTGT
>Ga0172381_10004611_pt1 | contig 14218 bp, 15 predicted proteins | sample Leawel6488metaG_FD_119754 | JGI IMG/M metagenome (GOLD analysis project Ga0172381, IMG submission 119754) | Leachate microbial communities from a municipal landfill in Southern Ontario, Canada - Leachate well 64-88 metaG | ecosystem: Engineered > Solid waste > Landfill > Unclassified | place... | reverse complement strand
CCCACACGCAAACCGCCGGCGATGATAGAGCTGGTACTCTCGTTAATTATTTTTTCTTGCAAGGCGGCCGCCGCCATCACCGGTTTGAAAGTGGACCCGGCCGGAAACTCGCCGGAAACGGCGCGGTTAAACAACGGACGACTGGGATTATTCAAAAAACCGTTATATTCGCTGACCGTTACGCCTCGAGCAAAAAGATTATTATCATAAGTCGGCCAACTGACCAGCGACAGAATTTCTCCATTTTGCGGATTGATAATTACCACCGAGGCTTTTTTGAGACCCAAGCGGCCCAGATTAGTTTTAACGACCTCTTCCACTTTTTTTTGCAAATCATAGTCAATTCCCAACACCAGATTATGACCGTCTTCCGGCGCAGTCTGACTGACAATTTTTTTCTCTTTGCCCAAAGCATCAACTTCAATATTTTTGTTTCCCTTCTGGCCTTTCAACTCTTTTTCATAGCTATATTCAATGCCGGTTTTGCCCAGATAATCAATCAGGGAATATTCGTCGTTTCCCCGAGCTAACTCTTTTTCATTAATTTTTCCGGTATAGCCCAAAATATGAGCCAGACTACTTTCTCCGAGTGGCAACATATCGGCAGTGGAAGTCGCCGCCGCTACATAATTCCGCCGAATTTTGTTGGAGATAAAAACACCGGGGGTTTTGTCGGCCTCCAAATAAAGCTTAAGAGCGGTTTGATAATCTAAATTATCTACAATGAAGAGCGGTTGATAAGCTTCCAGAGAATTAATTTTGATCTTCTCCACTTGATTTTTTAATTCATAGAAAGACGAGCTGTCGGGAATCAATTCTATTTGACCCACTTGCGCTTTAAACTCGGCCGAGCCCTGGTCTAAAATACTACTGACCCGCCGCAAAGCATTATCGCGTTCCAATTCATTGTGCGGTAAATCATTAGGGACTAAGTATAAAATAAAATTGGCTTCGTTGGTCACCAGCGGCCGATCTTGACTGTCAAAAATAATTCCCCGCTTCGGTTCGATACTCACTACCTTCAACCGATTGCCTTCGGCCATGGAGTAATAATAATTTCCGCGAACAATCTGCAACCAAAAGACTCGAGACAAAAGAATTATCAGAGCCAACAACAACAGACCGGTGATATATTTTAATTTGGACAAATCAAAAGTCCGCCGCATCATTTCTTTGTCATTATTACCGGACAAAAAAGATTCCTCGGCCCAATCCAGATGATAGAAAGAATCCTCCAAAGAAGCCTGCTTAAACTTACCCTCGCGGATGACAAAAGGATTTTGGCCTCGTTTTCTCTTGGTTAAAAGATGGTCCTGTTGATTCATATTGATAATACTTTAGAATAATCGGGCTTAAAAATCAAATCTTATCCAAAAACCCCAACAAATTCCCTCCAGATTTTATTTACGGACATTTTAAGTCGGCCTTAACCGGCGTCCGCTATAATAGAAGTCGGAAACCAAAAAATAAAATCATGAGAAACTATTGTTCCTATCATTCCTGCCTCAAAACGACCATCGAAGGATCCTGTCCGGAACAAATCTTCCTGGGTCAAGCGGGAACCCAAAAATTATGTTCCCAAAACAGAACGGCTTGTCCCTTTTGTCATCCTTTAGCCTTCGGCCGTTTTGAACCGGAAGACAGAATTTTATTAAATTGGGAAACCCAAGCTTCCCAACCTTAACCGGAAACAAATTCCGGTTAATTAAAAAATAATTGATATCAAATATGACCACCTATGAAGCTCTCGATACTATTTTTTCTTTTATTCCCGGCAATGTTTTAAATGCTTTCAAAAAAAGAGGCCTGTACGATCCGATTCTGTCCGGCCAGATTAATTCCAGCGCCGATATTTATCCGCATCTCACCGGCGCCCAAGCGGTTTGGCAAAATACCGATTATAGTTACTTGAGCAAAATCTTGAACAAATATTTACGACGGGGGTCAATCTTGGAAATTGGTTGCGGCGGCGGCAACTTAATGGAGAATCTGGCTAAATTCAAATTCCAACCAATCTATGGATTGGATCATAGTCGGGCGATGATCCGTTTGGCCAAGAAAAGATTGAAAGACTATAATCAGATTTATTTAATTATGGGAAAAATTGAAGACTTTGATTTCAAAAAACTGGCGGGCATAGATAATGTCATTATCAATAATTTTTGGGGTCTGCTCAGTAAAAGAGCTTCCATTAAATTGCTGTTGGATATCAAACTTCATTTAAAGGGGCGCCTGATTATTGGTCCGATTCGAGAAGAAATTCCAATAAACATCAAACTGGCGGCCGATTATCTGGCCAAAAACCTTCATTTTAATTATAGCTATCCCCTCTTTATCAATTTCAAACAATTGGGCTATCAAGAAAAAATAATAGAAATCGACGGCGCCAGATATTATATTCTCTCTTCAAATATTTAAAAAATATGTTATACTAAGAGAGTTTAATCAAGGCCGACTCTCTTATTTTATAAAAATAATATTTAACTTTATGAGTCGACTGATAGAATCCATTCTAAAACATAAATCGCAACGCTCCGGCCGATATCTGGAAAAGATATTTCTGGGAAGCGGCATCCCATGGCGAGAATAAACATGACTGAGCCCGAATCAAGACGAGAGACAATTTTAAAAAAATTAAACCAAGGATCAATCGTTTTAAGCGTTGTCGCCGGTTTAATTTCATTAGTTGATAAGCTCCATTATGGAGACGGCTATCGAGGACTACCTCCCGTAATAATTTTGGGGCTGATTTTAGTTTTTCTGTTAGTGGCTCGCCTTAACCGTCGCCACTATTCCCGTCTGGCCGGAATTATCTTTATCGCCACCTACTTTATTATCAACACCGGCTTTCTGATTCAATGGGGCGCCAATCTGCCGATTAGCATCATCTTCTATGCTTTGATAATTCTGGCCAGCGGCATATTATTCGGAAACATTTGGGGATTTGCGGCCGTCGTCGGGAGCGCCGGCGCCATAATCATAGTTACCATTATGGAAACAAAACATCTGATTCGGCCTGATTTGCATTGGCAAAATGAAACGATTAGTCCGCTCGACAAAATACCGGAAATTATCATCTTAGGAATCATGATGATTATCAACTACTTATATAACCGGGAAATCAATAAATCGCTCCGCCAAGCCAAAAAACTGGAGTTGGAATTGAAAGAAGAACGCGATGTTTTGGAGATAAAAGTGGAAGCCAGAACCAAGGAATTGAAAGAAATCCAAATTGAGAAAATGTCGGATTTATACCGGTTTGCCGAATTTGGCCGCCTGTCTTCCGGCATTTTTCACGATTTAATGAACCCGCTCAGCGCTTTAGCCTTAAATCTGGATCAAGCCCAAAAAAATAACCCGACTAAATCCAATAACTTGGAAAACGCCATCAGGGCCAGCCGCAAAATGGAAGACTTCATCGTCGCCCTGCGCAATCAAATTCGCCGCCAAAGTAATAACCGTTATTTTTCTTTAAACGAAGAGATTATCCAAATCAGCAAAATCCTTAATCATAAAATTATAAAAAATAATTTACACCTTAAATTTTCTCCGGAAACCGAAATCAAAAGTTACGGCGATCCCGTCAAATTCAGCCAAATCGCCATTAATCTAATTAGCAACGCCATTGATGCTTATCAGAATAAATCATCCCAACATCCGGTTGTCCGCATTTCGCTCTACCGCCAAGCTGATTATATCTATTTCTCCGTCGCCGACCAGGCCGGAGGCATCAACCCCGATAATTTAGATAAAATATTTGAACCGTTCTTCAGCACCAAACAAGGTCCCCAAGAAGGACTGGGTATCGGCTTGTCATCGACCAAGAATATTATTGACAAAGATTTCGGCGGAAGCATCAAAATAAAAAATGATTTCGGAGCGGGAGTTAAATTTATCGTGAAATTACCCTATCGCCATGACCGATCAACCCAAGGTCCGGGCCGCATTCATCATTAAAAAGATAAAAAGCGACCCCGACTATTTAACCCAAAACTTCTTCTATCAAAACGCTCTCAACACCTTCCAAGTCCTAAATAAAATCCAAGCTATTGACCGGCGGCTGATAACCGGCGGCCTTTTGGGAAACGTCACCAAATATTTAATCTCGCTGGAAATAAAGCCCGGCGGTCCTTACGCCGAAGATAAAGCCAATCCGGACCCCGAACTAAATACTGAAATTGCCGTTTTTCTCAATAATCAAGGGGTCAAACTTCCCGCTTTAGAGCCATACGTTAACAAATTACCGCCCCGCAAAGCCGGTCATAAAGTATTTGAACATATTCACCGTTTGGCCGAAAAGAGCCTAAGTCCCCTGCCGTCATCTTTCCAAATAATTATGAAGCCGAAAATTGAGGCCGTAATCAAAAGCGATCAAGATCAGCAAATTCTACTTCTGGCCTATTTCTTCAAACTGTCGCTTGGCCACAGCGGGGCCCGAATCGACCCCGAAACAATTTACGAGTTGGGCGTCGCCAATTTATTCCTATGGCTCGCTTATACCATCTACGACAACATCATTGACGGCGACGAATCGCCCGACTCTCTGCCCTTGGCCAATTTCGCCGCCCGAGAATTTGTGACTCGTTTAAATAAACAAAAATCATCGCGGGAATATCAAAGCTGGCTCAAAAGAATCATGGCTAAAATGGACTATTCCCAAATTTGGGAAAGAAAATACGCCCGATTTAATCCTGACAAAAATTTCGTTCTCAGTGCCGCAACCAAAGACTACCAAAAGCCCGCCGCTCTCTATGCCAAATCTTTGGCTCACTGCCTGGGACCGATGCTAATCTTGGATCAATTGAAATGCCCGCCCAGTTCCGACCAAGGAAAAAATGTTTTGCTCTTCTTCAAATATTATTTGAGCGTCCGTCAATTGCAAGACGACATCTGCGATTTTGAAAGTGATTATCAAAAAGGCATTATCACCGCGGCCAATATCAGGTTAATAAAAAATAAAATTAATCGGAATCAATTAACCGATTATTTTCTGCAAAAGGAACTGCCGCACTTGCAGGCTAAAATCATTCGCTACCAACAAATGGCCGAAATGTATTTAGACGCCGCCAGAATTATTAAATACCCCGACTACTTGAAACAATTTTTATCTCCTCTCAAGATAGACCCTGCTGAAATTAGAGACTTTTTGAGCGTTTACCAAAAGTAAACTTGACATATTACGGAATTATGGTAATATTCATTTGCTGTTTCTTAACAACAAAATTCACTAAATATTAACTTAAATACCTCAGGAAATGAAAAAAATCTGTTTATTATTGATGATCGGAGCATTAACAATACCCGGTATTGTCAAAGCCCAAAGTAAAAAGGAAGCTTTAACTGTTAAACCAGACTCGGCCATAATCCTAAGTGATAAGACTTCCGAGCTTTACCTCCGCTTGGCTCAAATCAGTCTAGCCGAAGATTACAAAACGGTGATAGCTTATGCCGATTCGGCGCTAGCTCGAAATAAATCTTTTCAAGCTTACCGCCTCAAAGGTATAGGTCAATTTAATCTGGGACTCTACGCCGAGACTATTATTTCCATGACGGCCGGTATTGACGCCAATCAAATTGACAACATCTATGTTTTTGAACTCAACTATTACCGCGGTCTCGCCTATCACAAAAGCGACAGCATTCTTTATGCCAAGCAAATAGCCGAAGACATGACCGAGGCCCTAAGATTCATTCCACTGGACACCATGGCCTACTACTACAGAGGGATGGCTAATTACAACTTAAGCTTCTCGGCTAATTACAAAAAGGACGACAAGCTTAAAGAATGCATCAATGACTTAAGTCAATTCCTAAAATCAGAACCTAATTTTACCGCTTATCAAATTAGGGGGTTGGCCAACTTCTTGTTAGGTGGCAGTGACGAGGCTTCCGATGAGGCTCGAGCCATATACTACATTGAGGCCACCAAAGATTTGACCGAATGTCTAAATCTCCAGCCCGGGGATGAAGACTGTCTGTATTATCGGGGTTTGAGTTATTACATCATGGGTGATTTTATCAACGCCATTAAAGACGCTCAGGCTTTAAAGTCAAAGAAGAATAGCAACGGCGTCAAACCGAAAAAGAAATTTTTTGGCAAGAAATAAAAATTATTCGACACCAAACAAAAAAGAGGTTTACAACAACCTCTTTTTTTATTTAATTAATAGAAATATTAATGAAGTCCGTGTTGATGGAAACATTCAACATATTTTTGATCCAAATTAAGCAAATGATCAACCAGCCAATCTTCTAAAAAATCGATTAAATCAACGGAGATATCGCCGCTATTCTCTTCAAATTTTTTCTGAAAATCTAATACCTTGTCTTTTAACTCCTGATGCTTTATTTTGTGTTCTGCGGTTCCTTCATAATTAAATTCAGCAAAATATTTTTCTTCGGTATTAAAATGATCAACGGCATAACCAGTCAACATCTTTAAAAGTTGGCCCAATTCTTCTCGGGGCGAATTATGGATAATTGCTTCGTATAATTTATCCAGGATACCAACAAAATATTCATGTTGATCGTCAATTTCTTTGATATTAAGCTTATACTCCGGCCTCCAGATAAAATGCATATTATTATTTTAATTATTAAATCTAATTATATTAGAGCCTATTTTTTCCGAAAACAGAAACTAAACGATTCTATCCAAATCTCAGCTTTTTCATCTATAACAAAAGCTTCGCGAGCCGGACGAACTATTATTTTAGGCTTTTTATAAACTCGGCAATTCTCGTAACGGCAAAATTTAAAACATAAGGGATAAATTTGGCTTGATCCTCAACGCTTAAATCCATCAGCTCCTCCAACGAATAAGTCTCAAAACCTAAAGCCTTGCCCTCTTCTATTCTCAAATCATTAATAGCGCCGAAATAAAGATAAACGTAGCAAGAGCTAAAGACATTATTGATTTTTCCGGTGGCTCGGTCAATTGATTTTTTTCTGACCTTGTCAATTAAAACCAAATCCGAGGCATTAACCCTGACGCCCGTCTCCTCCTCGGTCTCTTTGATGGCGGTCTCCACATAACTGTGCCCTATTTCCACGTGCCCGCCGACGGTCGCGTCCAATAAATCCGGGTAAGTATCTTTGTCCTTGGCTCGATGCTGAAAAATTATCCGCCTATCGGGGGTAACAAAACAAACATGAACCTCCCGATGAAGCAGACCATCGCGGTGAATTTCTTCTCGACTTTTTTCTCCGATCACTTGGTCGTTTTCGTCAACGATGTTTAATAATTCCTTCATAATTTCCGGCTAATTTTTTAATCTAACTAAAATACTGCTACTGCCATCCAACCCATGGGGTAAAGCATAAGCGTCTTTAATAGTTTTGACAACCTTGAACCCCAATTCCTTGTGAGCCAAAAGCGACGCTTTGTTTTTGGGGTTAATCAAAGAAATAATATTTCTGCCTTTGACCTCTTTAATCAATCTCTGATATAAATGTAGCCCGATATCTTGGTGCCGATACAATTCATCAATTACCCAATCGCTGACAAAAACTTCGTTGTCCCTAGTCAGAAAAGCGACGATAGCCCCGACAATTTTTTGTTTGTCTTTGGCGACAAAACACCAACCGAATCTGATAAACATCGGCTCATCATATTTGTTAGTAACTTCTTCGCCCCAGACCTTGGATTCTAACTTACGAATCGCCTGAGCCTCAATGACTTTAGCCCGGCTGATTTTTATTATGTTCATATTGGGTTCTTGATTATTTTTTTCTTTACAAATATTACCAAAACCAGCACCAAGACCGCCGCCAAAAACCATAAAGCCATTGACCAACTAACCAGGTCAATCAAGGCGCCGGCCAGAACAATACCGGCGAAACCGCCGATAGTGGTAATTTCATCCAAGATGGCGCTGATACCGCCAAAACTGTAGTGAGTTTTGGAAACCAGAAAATTATTCTTGACATTGAAGTCGGCTATCAATTGGCGCCGGCCTAAAGAAATAGTTTCCATAAAAATGCCAACCAAAACCAAGGCGGCGAGTCGCCACAAGAAGCTGGCCCAGAAAATAGAAGCGATAATCACAATAATTGATCCCAACAAACTGAATACCAGACTCCGACCGACTTTTAGTCGGTCTATCATCCAACCCAATAAATTACCCGAGGCTTCCGGCAAAGAATAAAAGATGGCCAGAATAATTATCTGGCGCAAGTCGGAATCACTTTTCCAAACCTCAATGGGAATAAAGAAGAAAAAAGCGCTGGACACCAAGCTAACCAGAAAACTGCTTAGAATTACCACCCGCAACTTCACCGGCCACCGAAAAACTTCTTTGATGGACTCGCGGTAAGGCCGGAAATTGAACTTCAAGGGTTTGATTTTCTTTAACTTGACATCATTAGGTAAAAACCAAGCGATAATCAGCGCAATAACGGCCGCCGGAGCGATTAAAAACAATAGTTCATGAATAGCCAATTTTTGCACCAGGAATAAACTGAGGCAAACCGCCGCCACCCAAGCTAAAACACCCAGCGTATCAAAGTAACCGAAAACCCGAGCTATATGTTTCTGCGGCGTATATTTACAGAGATAGCTTTCCCGACTGATGCAAGTCAGCGGCCAAGAAATGCCGTTTAAAATCCGAGCGATGACTATAAACAAAGCGATAGCCAGCGCTCCAGCCAAATAATAATTAATCGCGATTAGAAAATACAAAACAATGCCGACCAGCATCATTTTCTTGATGGAAATCTTGCTGGAATAATAGCCGATAATGGGAGTGACCAGCAAAGCGGTGATATCAAAAACCGATTTTAACAAACCGGTTTCGGCATAGCTATTGGTAAATTGATACAAAAAAACCGGGATTAAGGACTCGCCAAAACCCCAGCCAAACCACAAAACGGCCGTTGACCAAGAGACAATTTTCGCTTCACGGGAAATTTTAAATCCCATAACCTATATCTTTAAATCTTTGAACCGCTTGACGTTCAATAACTTGATAAATTCTTTTTCCTCTTCACCGCCGCTATAGCCTAAGCTTTTATAAAACTCCAAGGTATGTTTATTCTTTAAAGCATATAAATTAATCCACTCAATCTTGTGCTTCCGGCACCGTTTTTCAAAATCAGTTAACAATTGATGCCCCAGACCATGATCGCGATATTTTTCTTTGACCGCTAAGTACCAGATAACCGTACCGCGGGCGCGCAGTTTTTCCGCCACCAAATAACCAACCACTTCCCGGCCCTTTTTGATAACCAAAAAGAAGTCTCGACTCAAATAATGCGCCAAAAACCGGGCGTTGATATAATCGCCCGAAGCTTCCTTGAATTCTTTAAATTTTCCCAACCACTCGCAAGCTTTTAAGTCAGCTTTGGTGGCCGAAACGATTTTAAACATAGTGGTATAATTATAGCCTAAAAATTGATGGTTTTCAATAAAAACTGAAATCTATTTCCAAACCACAATCATATTTTTTTGATTGCCGATAATCGGCTCATGAAAACCCGTGGGATAATCTCTGATGGCATTAAATAAAACGGTTTGAGCATAGCGATAGTCTTTCCCGTGCTTGGTGCCTGACTCATTAACAATAAACTCCTTGGTTTGATAATCATAACCGATAATGATCAGCATATGCTCCAACGGACCGGGAGAGGTAAAAAACGGATTGCCCAACTTTTGCCCGTTCATCGGCGTAATAACCAAATTCCCTTTCTCCAGTTCGCTAATTATATCCTCCAAAGTAATATCATTAACCAGCTTCACTTTCTGGTAGGCAAGGTACTCTACAAAAATTCTATCCACCGTATCGCGCGCCGAAGTATCTTGATAGAAGCCATATTTTTCCTGTTCCCAATCGGAGATGGCAATAATTTCGTCTTTAGCTTCTTGAAGAGTCAAGTTTTCTCCGTTAACCCACCGCATCGCCATAATGGCCGCCACCTCTTCACAGGCGTTTTGTTGGCGCAAGTCAGACCATTCACCATATGGAGCTTGAGAGGTAAACGGAACGGTCATCTTGATAATTTTGGGGACAGAAACAACCGCGGGCTTGGTGGAAGTCGCCACAATCACGGAAGTGGTCGGAACCACCGGCTCTGGAATATTAATAGGTTCCGGCTCAGTGGAAGTCGCCACGGTTTCAACGGGCTTTGTCTGATTAATAGAGTCGGCGACCACCATTGGGACATCAGTCGTTTTGATATCGGGAGTTTTGAGAGAATTATAAAACAAAAAGGATATTAACCCGATTATTAAAAACAAAAATATTATTATTGCTCTTTTCATATTATAATACGCAAGCATTGTCTTATTTAAACATTTCCTTGCGTTTCTTGTCCATTAAGTCCTCGGTCGCACCCCTTTCGTGCGCCTTGTTGGCGACCGAGGTAATAAAACTCAGAATTATTCCGACCCCGGAGAAGATATAGAAGACTGTGAATATTTTACCGGCATCGGTTTTTGGAACCAAGTCGCCATAGCCGACAGTGGTTAATGATATGGAGCTAAAATAAAATGAGTTCAGCCAACTCCAGCCCTCTATTTTGTGATAGAAAAATGTGCCAATAAATAAAACGACTAGCACAAAGAACAAAAGACTGCGAAACTTGGCATCTCTCATTCCGCGTAAAATTGACCCGAAGAATTTAAAAACATTTTTTAGAAACGTTAACATATTTCATTTATAAATTTTTAAGGCATCTGATAGAAGTGGCATTATTGGCATCGTTGGTACCGCGATAAAGACCGGTGGAAATACTGGGATAAATAACTCGGCTCCAAGCATCGGTACCACCAAAAGAATTAGACAGGCGGAAATAAGCGGCCACATTTTTGTTTAAAAATGAGCCATTGGCAATATGTAATCCGGCCAAGATAGCTTCAAAGCCCGAACCGCCACCGACCCTTAATTTAGTTCCTTCATTCGTACCCCGGAAATCCGTAGTAGTCAGATCATAAGGAAAATCGGTCAAACAAGAACCGGAAGTACACACGGAACGCTCCAAAGTGGTCCAATCATCATGGCTTCCTACGTGCCATCCGCTCGGACAAATGCCCTGAGTACCAACAATATTAACATACCGCACTGCCTCATTGAATTGATATAAGCCGCCATCAGTTTGGCAATTAGCCGAATCATCGTTATAACAATATTTTTCCAAGATACTATTGTCGGTTTGGTTGCCGCCGGCGTTAATAATATCCCCGATATTCATATTCTGTTTCATCCAGCACTGGTCACCAATTTCAACCGTATCGTAAGTACATTTGTCATAATCGGGCGCTCCCTCATTACAAGCATGATCGGCAATAGTGGCAATCAATACTTGATCGCCGCAGACGAAGCAGGCTCGATTCATAATTCCACTCGGGGTCAAACATTTTTCGCCGGAAGCTAAAGCACCGGTAGTATTCCCCAAACAAAAGGAAATGGAATAGGAAGAGCCGTCAACGGTTGGAATATAAGTGATCGTATTTTGACCGGTGGTGCAAGCTCCATCGCTGGGAGTCGGAGCCGCCGGAATAATCTGCATATACGTGGAAGTGCCGACGGTAGAAGTGGAATAGATTTGACCGGTCGCCCACTCATCGGCATTGGGATAGCGACCCTTGTCATTAAAAAACAACTCCAAAGCGGTTTGAACCTGCTTCATGTCTCCGGCTCGTTTGGCGTCACGACTTTTAGCTCTGGCATTTTGCAAAGCTATAACCGAAATGGTCGCCAAGATACCGATGATGGCAATCACGACCAGGAGTTCAATGAGAGTAAAGGCTTTTTTGGGTTTGGACATAAATAAAAAAGTAGGCTTAATAATCTATGTCAATTATATCATTTTATCATCTTTTTAGCCAAACAAAAAAGAGCCCGATATGAGCTATTTTATGTTAAAAAATGATATTAATTCTTGATACAACGAATGGAATTACCCACTATCCGATTATAACCATAAACCGGTAACTCGGCCGCCCAGGCGCAAGAACCTTGGTAAGAGGCTGTTACCGAGCTGGCGACGGGCGTTGATAACCAAATCATACCAAAACTACCAAAACTGGAAGAGCGCCCATCAAGATAACGGATGCCGGCATACAAAAAGTTAAAGCCGGAAGAATTAGTACCATTCCAAGGAGCGGAGTTCTTCAATTTAGTACAAGCATAAGTATATCCATCCAAACCGCTGACTAAAGTATCCATATCGCTCACGGTTGGCACATGCCAACCGGTCGGACAAACTCCCTGATGCTCAGAAGCGATGGTATAAGTATTGGCCGTACCGCAATTACTGGAGCCAGAGGTAAAATCATAGGCATTACATTCATAGGGGAAGCCCATCGCTTCGGCCCATTCATAGAGACCGCCATAGATAGCGCATTTAGCGGAATCGCCGCCAAAACTGCCATCGGGCGATTGGTAGCAATACTTTTCAGTAACATTGGGATCAACTTGGCAAGAAGGCCCGAGACCAACCAAGGTATGACATTCGGGCTCCGAAGCACCAGTCAAAACCATATCCCCCACATTTAAATTTTTAGCCAGCCAACATTGATTGCCAATTAGAACGGCCGGGTATTCTTCGCTCTCATAAGTGATAGTGCTGGGGCAATAGGAACAATCAGCATCTGCAATTCCGCCCGGAGTTAGACATTTTGGTCCGGAGTCTAATGTTCCGGTGGTGTTACCCAGACAAAAAGAAATGGTATAGGAATTACCGTTATCGGTCTGAGAGTAATAAAAATCATTCTGGCCGGAAGTACAAGATCCATCTACGGGAGTCGGGGCATCGGGCACAATTTGTAAATAGGTGGAGGTGCCGGTGGTAGAAGTGGAAAAGACGGATCCGAGCGCAAACTCTTCAGCAGTGGGATATCTGTTTTTGTCGTTGAAGAACAGCTCGAGAGCGGTTTGAACTTGTTTCATGTCTCCCGCTCTTTTGGCGTCACGACTCTTAGCCCTGGCGTTAGACAGGGAGATAATGGAAACGGTCGCCAAAATACCAATGATGGCAATAACCACCAGAAGTTCAATGAGCGTGAAGGCTTTTTTAGATTTGAACATAAATAAAAAACGGACTTAATAATCCAAATGGATTATACCATTTTATCATCTTTTTAGCCAAATAAAAAAGCCCCATTAGAGCTAATTTAGACAAGTTAAAAGGGGTGGTTATTGTTAACTACCCCTTTGAAATCATACAAACATTGCTTCATTGTCTTACTGCTTTCTCCGCAGCTTTTTTGGAAAAATATTTTATCCGAGTATTTTTCCGACAATCCGGTCAACCAGATTATAAGCTCCTTCCAGTGGAATTTTCATTTTAGCAAATTCGTTGGAATTGTTACAAGTCGTAGACCGAGAAGATTGCCCCGAAGAAGAAAAACTGTGAGCGTGAATTTTGGGCATGCTTGACCATCCTGTAATACACAAAATTTGGAAGATAAACCATTCCAAACTAATATCCCCTTTACCTTTTGCGTTCTCCAATGTTTCTTTGAGTTGCTTACAAAAATTGGATTCATAATAATGATCCCGCAGATCATTTTCCGCTAAACTTAATAATTTTATCATTTCGGATACATTTTTGGTGTTATCCCATAATGACTCTTTCAAATATTTCAGGGCATTAAACATAAACCCCGAACTAGCAAATGCTTTTAATACAGCACCGGTACAATTTGTCATAATACTATCTCCTATCTTTAATAGACGTGATGAATTTATTAAATTATATCAACTCCCTAAACTTAGGAAACTTATATAATTCAATAAATTCTGATAGTATTAAGAGATGTTAAAGTCCTATCTAACAAAAAAAATAGCATAAAGCTATATTTTTGTCAATTACTCGGGGCGTGAGCTATACTAGAATTTTATTTTAAGGTTTTTCTGGACAATCAGGATTTACTTCTAGGTGTGTTTTTCCTGGCTCTAATTTATTCATTCTTTCCGTCAGCTCTTCGGCGGCCCACTCTGGCATATAAGCATAAATTCCTGAACCAAAAGCCCCATCCGTTATCACTATATGTGTTGCCCGATAATCTTCATGCCCCAAATGGTATTTGGTCATGAATTCTCCTACTTCTTTAAAATCTTTACCAGACCTTATTTTATCAAAATCTCCTGATTGATTTTCAAAATTCATAAATTTAAAATTAGTTTAATTTATATAAAAAATAAATCATTTTTATTTCGTTAGCTCGACCATTAGACTTTCTAGCGCAATGCCATTATACTGATCTTTGCTAATTTTT
>Ga0172381_10004608_pt1 | contig 14225 bp, 18 predicted proteins | sample Leawel6488metaG_FD_119754 | JGI IMG/M metagenome (GOLD analysis project Ga0172381, IMG submission 119754) | Leachate microbial communities from a municipal landfill in Southern Ontario, Canada - Leachate well 64-88 metaG | ecosystem: Engineered > Solid waste > Landfill > Unclassified | place... | reverse complement strand
TTGGATTATTTTTTCGCCGAAAGTATCGAGGTGGGGATTGTTCATTAGATTATTTTATAAAAAGACAGGGAGAACTGCCGGTTGTACTTTGAAATAAAATATAATTTCGTTGGGTATAAACTATTGACAATGCAAAAGTACTAAAAAATGATTACTGGCACAGCTAATTAAACAAACCCGGCAGTCATTCATAAAACCGACACCTTACCGGCAACAGACGGTTAGCTTGTCATTTCACCTGGTAACTAATAAATGCCCTTATTTTTTAGGAAAATGCCATCAATTAATGATATAAGTAAAGCTTTTGCCTGGGCGGCAGACAAGGCATTCCAATATCCTTTAAAAACTACTGTTGTCCAATAAAAAATTTCTTTGAAGGGCTAAAGCCCAATGTTTACTGTGTTTTACTAACTCCAGGCTTAAGCCTGGAGTTATAAATCGTAACTACTTAAAGGACTTTAGTCCGAATACTTTTACCGGACAACAGTGAAAAAACCAAAAAAATTAATACACAGGTCAAGAAAAGTACGTAAATTTGTACTTTAATAAGTACAAATATAGTAAAGCCATGCTGACAACAACAATTTCTGATTTCAGGAGTAATATAAAAAAATACCTTGACCGGGTAACGGAAAATTTTGAAACGTTGATCATTAATCGGGGAAAAGATCAGGGAATTGTAATCATGTCCCTGGAAGAATACAATTCCATTAATGCCACCCGCTACGAGTTATCGTCGAAGGTCAATGAGAAACGGCTTGACAGCGCGATAGAAAAGCTGAAAAAAGGCGATTCATTTACCAAAGAACTGATCGAAGAATGAAATACGTTTTTGTTGACGAATCGTGGGAAGATTATCTTTACTGGCAGGAAACCGATAAGAAAATGCTTCGAAGGATAAATGATTTGTTGAAGGACATTTATAGAAGTCCATTTCGGGGAATCGGTAAACCTGAACCGCTGAAAAACAAATACAAGGGTTTTTGGTCGCGAAGAATCAACGACAAGCACCGTCTGATTTACCAGGTTAAACAGGACGAGATTCTGATAGCAAAATGCCGTTTCCATTACGATGAATAATACCAACCTTCAACAGACGGTTGGGTCTTTTCTTTAGAATAATACCAACCATCAACAGACGGTTGAGTCTTTTCTTTAGAATAATAGCAACCTTCAACAGACGGTTGGGTCTTTTCTTTAGAATAATAGCAACCATCAACAGACGGTTGAGTCTTTTCTTTAGAATAATAGCAACCGTCAACAGACAGTTGGATCTTTTCTTTAGAATAATACCAACCGTCAACAGACGGTTGGGTCTTTTCTTTAGAATAATAGCAACCTTCAACAGACGGTTGGGTCTTTTCTTTAGAATAATGCCAACCGTCAACAGACGGTTGGGTCTTTTCTTTAGAATAATAGCAACCTTCAACAGACAGTTGTCTCTTTTCTTTAGAATAAAGCCAACCTTCAGCAGACGGTTGCATCTTTTCTTTAGAATAATAGCAACCGTCAACAGGCAGGTATGCTTTTTCAATACAAAAGGTCGCTTTGTCCACAGACGAAGCGACCTTTTGGCTATAGATATACCTGACGATCAGGTTATTTTGCCGGAGGGGCGTAGGATGCGTTGGCATCGCCATAGCAGAGTCCGTTAAAATCGAGGGTTACATTGTTGTTGCTTACCGTAACGGGTATGCTGTTGAACAACCAGTCGCCCACCGAAAAGGAATTGGTGATGGTAGCAATACGTTTCTTGATCAACAACACATCGGAAGCCGAAAGTCCGCCCGAGCCGTTTACGTCGCCTGAAGCTAAGAATATTCCGGTTAACGAGGTGATCCCTGCAATATGTTTTTTGAATAATAATACGTCGGAAGCGCTAACGCCGCCCCAGGCTTTGCCGGTAGTAGCCGAAATGGTATACGTTCCGTTGGGGACGCCGGCAAAGGAATAATTTCCCGATGCGTTGGTGGTAGTGGAAGCGATCACTGCGCCGTTTCCGTCCTTTAATTGTAAGGTCAAACCGGATAAAGGCGTGGATTGAGGGTAGGTAATTGCACCGCTAACCGAATAAGTGAGCGAACCCGATCCGTGCGAAAAATCAGCCATTTCCTGGTAGGCAAATAAACCTCCGGCGATAATTTCGGTTCCGTCATCGCTTTTAAGTTGATACACGCCATGTCCATTGGTACAGCAAATTCCGTTTCCGCCGGCATCGTAAATAGTGAACAGGTAGCAATCGGGGGCGCTTAAATACAGCGTGTCCTTATAAATATGGTTAGTCTGGGTGTACGGACCTCCCGATTTCATCACTTGTCCCGATGAATTTTTAATGTCCCATGTTGTTTCCTGAGGAAGATTATCTGTTCGTAAAATCAATGAAACATAATTTTGTACAGCCGGCGCAGATACGAAGGATTTGGTTACCGTATTATTTTGCGGATAATCATCCGTGATGCCGTTGGGCGATAAACACTCAATAGTTAATGTATTGTTATCGAGTAACGAGAATGCAATGGAAGGTAATGCGATAGTTGTTGTTCCAAAAACAGGAAGGTTGCCGTTCCAGTTATACGTCAGAGGACTGGAATTATTAACCGAATAATTAACCTGGAAACTGGTAATGAGTTGCTGTCCGTTGTTGCGGACGGTAACCACAGGATTCAACGATCCGCTGCAGGTTTTATCCAGCACATTGCCAACTTCTATAATCTGAGCATCGTTAGCATAAATACCGGTTAAAGGTTCGGTTGAACTGTTGGCTGCCTGAAGCACGCTTTTATTGGTAAAGTTTTGAACGAAACCGACAACAGATAGCTCGCTCAAAGTATAAACATTAGCTAATTTCCAGGAAGTGTTGATAATGATGTAATCGCCGGCGGCCATGGAAGAGGGTAGGGTAGTGCCGCTTTTGGTAGGCAATAGTTTTTTCATCACATTATAAAAGTCTTTTTCTCCATTGGATCCGGGAGCGCTGTTAAAATGGATGTGTTTTTCGATAACGGCAATATTAGCTATAAGATTACCGCTGACAGCCTGGGTTGCCTTGATAAGCATGGTAACAAAAATGGTGTCGTTGGTGGCTGAAAGTTGATGATTTATCGAAATTTCCAAAGGGGAAGGAATGGCATATTCGGCATCAATTTTTTGTTGCGTAAGGTTTGAAGGCGCTCCAAGGTAATTGCTGCCGGCAATAGGTGTTCCGTCCAAAGCGGCATAAGGTACACCCGTAACATTATAATACGTAACTTTTTCCTGAACATCACCGGGATTCTGAGTGTTCATCGGGTCTACGCCAGGCCAGTTGGTATGATATTTAATAGCTGTAATTTTAGTTGGATTTGCCTGAAGCAATGCATCAAAAGCGGGATTTTGTGAAGCACAGGGGCCACAGCAGGCATTGGTAAATTCTTCCACGAGAACCAAACGTTGTGATTGCGAAAAGGTTTGTATACTTAAAAGCATACATCCAACAAGAAATAGGAATATTTTTTTCATTTTTTTTTTAAGTTTAAGATTAGCGAGCAAATATAAACAATTTATAAAAAAAGAAGAGTCCCGAAATGATGGGGACTCTTCTCAATGATTAAAAGCGAATAATCAGTAAATAATTTAGTTATAAATTAATTGGCAGGTGGTGTATAGGAAGCGTTGGCATCGCCATAGCAGAGCCCGTCTAAATTCAAAGTAACACTACCGCCATTAACAGTAACAGGAATGTCGCTGACCAGCCAGTCGCCAACCGAGAAAGAATTTGTAATTAAAGCAATACGTTTTTTGATTAACAATACGTCGGAAGCTGACAAGCTGCCCGAACCGTTAACGTCGCCCGAATTGAGGAAAATACCGGATAATAGAGAAATACCGGCAATGTGTTTTTTATACAACAGTACGTCGGAAGCGCTTACACCGCCCCATGTTTTGGTGGAGGAGGTAGAAATGGTATATGTTCCGTTCTGAACGCCGGTAAAGGTATAATTTCCTGCGGCATCAGTAGTAGCATTACCTACCACGGCTCCGTTGCTGTCTTTTAACTGTAAAGTAAATCCTCCTAAAGGAACTGGTGTTGATTTTGGATAAGAAACTATACCGCTGATCGAATTTCCGGCGGTAGGATGAACACCAAACTCGGCAGTTTCCATCGAACCGACTGTAAATGCACCGCTGCAAACAACGGTAGAACCGCACCGCAATGTATAAAAGTTGCCGCTGATTCCGTTTCCACCTGCATCATGGATAATATAGCGATAGCAATCACCGGTGGTTACATAAAAAGTGTCTTTTACAGTAGCATTAGGAGTTGTGAAAGGTCCGTGACTATCAATTACCTGGTTTTGTGAGTTCAATACTTCGTAACTTGTTTCCGATGGATTTGCGTCCAGTTTTAAAAGCATGATAACAGTATTGGTGGAGGCAACAGCCGTACCGATAGTTTTGGTAATGGTATCATTAGAAGGATTCTGGTCAACTGCACCGTTGGGGTTGGTGGTATAAACCTTGAAAGTATTGGTGGTTCCAGTATTAAATGTCGTTGGAGGAAGTACAAATTGTGCTGATTCAAGATAACCAAGGTTTCCTGTCCAGTTATAGGTTGCTACAGCACCATTGTTGCCTTCATAATTTAGCGTTGCAGAAGTTAAAGCATTGGCGCCTTTGTTTTTAATTTTTACTTCAGGAGTTACAATACCGTCGCAGGTCTTAGCAGGAATATTATAAACGTTGGTTAAGGCAACATCGTTATCAAATTCTGGTAAAGCCATGGACTGTTTGATGCCCTGGAGGATTTCCTTTGAGGAATTAGCTTGAACGAAAGCAACCAATTCACAATTTTCGGCAACCCAGGAAGCGTCCATGGTAAAGGTTTTCGTCATGTTGATGGTGTCGTTGGCTGAGAAATCGAGAGCCGTACCATTTTGATTAGGAACCATAAGGCGTTCTACAAAATCCAGTTTTGGTTGTCCCTGCCAGCTATAAATAATATCGGATTCGGTTAGTGCGAGTTGAAAAACCAAATTACTTCCGGTATATGATGCCAATTTAATAACTTGTGCATTTACGGTATAATCATTTCCCACATGCGAAAAAGTCATGTTTATTTTAAAAGAAGAGGGGATTGCTATCCGCTGGTTGTATTTGGGCAAATACGAAGCATACATGCTTTCGGTATGACTGCCGCCAACAACTTCCAGTACTCCATCAAAATGCGCGGTAGGATAACCCGTAAGGCTATAATATGAATTACGGGCATCTGAGGCAGCGTTAGTGAATGGATCTCCGTTATGATATTCTATCACGCCCACTTCGCATCCATTGGATACCAAATCATCAGCGCCAAGAGCGGCACCAGGACAATACTGGCACCAGGTTCCAGTGCCGATTTCAACGATTACTTTATTACGGGCAATCTGTTGAGCTTTTAATGCAGGATAACTTAGGAACAGTAATCCAATTAGAAAAATTGTAAATTTCTTCATAAATAATTAAATTTAGGGTTAAAAAAATAAGTTTGTTTTCCGGCGGTAAATTTATACTTATTTTTATTTAAATATCTACCTTTGTTAAAAAATTTTTTTTATTTGGGTAAAAATTAAAAAAATTTGCTTGTAATAAAAAAAAAGCTATTTTTGCAGCCTCAAACAACGGTTCTTTTAAAGGGTTTATCCCATCGTTAAAATGAAAAATTGTTTTGAGTCTAAAAATAAAGAAATCAGTTCATTTAAGATATTGGTTCGGTAGTTCAGCTGGTTAGAATACGTGCCTGTCACGCACGGGGTCGCGGGTTCGAGTCCCGTCCGGACCGCAAAAGCGCCTTTTAAGGGCGCTTTTTTTATGTCCAATCGAAAAAATAACATTGATTTTCAAGTAGTTATTAAATAGGTTACAAAAATAGTTTGTTTTTTAATCCCCTTATTTTTGCTACCGTATTGATACCCGAAAAAAGAAATTTTTTACGCTATTGGTATTTATTTATATATTTGCTGACCCCTTTAATGTTTATTTCATGGAAAAAGCAGTATTTAAACCGATTTACAATCGTAAAAACGAACTATTACCAGACGGTAAAGCATTAGTTCAAATTGAGGCTTATTTAAACGGAAAGCGAAAATACGTTACAACCTCAATTTATATCACACCCCGACAGTGGGACAAAAAACACCAGAAAGTTAAAGATCACCCTAACGATATCAGGTTAAACAAGCAAATTGCCGACAAAATAGCGGAATTTGAGGGCTTGGAACTTGACCGCCGAAATGCCGGAAAGCCGTTTTCTTTAGATTTAATTACTGAATTTGTTAACGGGAAACTTACTAATAGTTTTACTAAGTTTATGGAAATTGAAATAAAACAATGTAAGGAAGCCACCGCAACCAAAACAGTACAAACCACTACATTAAACAGGCTAAAGGAATTTAAAAAGGATATTCTATTTAGTGAATTGAATTATGAATTATTAACCGACTTTGAAAGATTTTTAACCAAAAAAGGTTTAGGGTTAAATACTATTAATAAGTATTTTAGGCACATACGCAAATTTATAAATCTTGCCATTAACAAAGATTTATTTGAATTAAACCGTTACCCTTTTAGGAAATTTAAAGCCAAAACAGAGGAAACCACAAGGGAGCCACTAAGCCCGGAGGAATTAGAAGCCATTGAAAATGTAATCATACCCCCGGAACAGGCACATCTACAAAAGGCATTAGATATGTTTTTGTTTGCGTGTTATTCGGGGTTACGATTTTCCGACCTCACCGCCCTGAAAAAGGAACATATTATCATTAATGATGGTATGCAATATATAGATACAAAGATGATTAAAACCAACACCCCTATAAAAATACCCCTTTCGTTACTTTTTAATGGTAAACCCATTGAAATACTGGATCGTTATATTAATTCCGACCGAAAATATTTATTTGACGAACTTACAAACCAATATGTAAACCGGTGTTTAAAGGAAATTGCAACCTTAGCCGGAATTAAAAAGCGTGTTACTTTTCACACTGCCAGGCATACCCAGGCAACCTACTTACTTTACAAAGGCGTTAATATTACCACAGTACAGAAACTGTTAGGACATAAGAAGCTACAAACAACCCAAATTTATAGCAAGGTATTGGATATGACCGTAATAAATGAACTAAAACAGGTAAATTTTTAACGATAAAAAAACTATCTTTACAGCCCTTTAATTTTAAAACTATGAAAAAAATAACTGTAAATCATTATTTAAACAAAAGTGTTAAGCCCCGAATCAAAGACAAAAAAGAATATTATCCCTTATATATTCAAGTAATTGCAAATAGAACTAATTACAGATTTAAAAGTAAATTCCCTTTTAACGACGGATATTTAAGGGATATAGATTTATTACAGGAATTTGTAATAAATTCTATTGAGGGAGAAAAAAATGAACTTCAAAAAATTGTTAGTTTTATGTTGGAATCAAATCAACTGGAACTAATGACAGCAGAAACAATAAAATTGTATTCTAATAATCTTTGGGATGTATTAAACAACAATTTTAAAATTTTATTTGAGAAAGAGTGTAAAGTATTACCTAATAGTTGTCCAGATGTATTTTTAATAAGCGATTATTATGATATTAATGAAATACTTAAGTTTACGGAGAGCGAAATTGAATACAAATTTTCAGAACAATACCAAAAGTGTAAAATGGGAATGAGTGCATTATTAAATGCTTTGTGGGATAAGGATTTAAAAAATTTAAAGATTATAGAAATTACGGTTTTTGATTATTTAAAAGGTGATGGGATGGATAGAGTTATGAAAGCAGTTAAGAGTTATAATGTATTTTGTGGAAATAAAGAAGAGGAAGAACAAAAGGAGTATTATGATATTTTAGAAGAAATTCGCAAACTTATTTTTACATAGAAATACAGTTATTAATCAGTTATTCAAAGCGGTAAAAAAATACCGCTTTTTTTATTTCCATTATGTTGGAATAATTAATGCAACAGTTGCATTGCGTATTCCAACATTGTGTATCTTTGCTGCAAATAATCAATAAAATTTATAATTATGGACTTAAAAGCAGTAAAATTAATATTACCACATGGGGCAATAAAAGAAATATCCAGTAAATCAGGCGTTCAGTATTGCCAAGTATCCAGAATATTTAACGGGCTTACCACTAAAGACACTCTAAAAGTAATGGAAGTTACAGCCGAATATTTGAAGGAGTACCAAGATAGAGAATCAAAAGCAGCCCAAAAAATAAACGATTTACTTACGGAAGTACCCGAACCAGTTGTATAATCTCAAAGCAAAAATAATACATCAATTAAATAATTAACAACTTATTAAAACATAATGACATGATTATAATAAATGAAAAAGAAAAAAAGATTATGGTAGAACTTCCATTTACGGAAATAGAAGAACTTAATGCCATACAAAAAGCCCTAATCCAGTTAATGAGAAATTACGATTTTAAAAGTAACTTGTTTGATACGGAAACGACTTTTTATTATGCCACTCACCTGTTAGAATCTTTATTACCCGATTTTGAACAGCAGGAAAACGGATTACTACCCCAGACAGTAATTAAAGAAAAATCCGAATGTTAAATAATGATTTATAGATATTTAAATCCATTTCACCCATTAAAATAAAGCAACATGATTATAGTAAATGAAAAAGAAAGATCGGTTACGGTAGTATTTGAAAATACCGAAGTAGAAGACTTTGTAAGCTATCAAAAGGCAATCATTACATTAATACAATTCTACCGATTTAGTGAGTTTGGCGACATTGCCGGAGATGTTATTTATGATGCAATAACCCTTTTTAATGCACTTACTCCGAATTTGGAACAGCAGGAAAATGGATTACTACCCCAGACAGTAATTAAAGAAAAGGCTGAATGTTAAATAATGATTTATAGATATTTGAACCCATTTTACCCATTAAAATAAAACGACATGATTACAGTAAACAGAAAAGAAAGATCGGTTACGGTAGTATTTGAAAATACCGATGTAGAAGACATTGTAAACTATCAAAACGCACTCATTAAAATAATAAAACATTATCAGTATAGTGATTTTGGGGCAGATGCTGAAAATGTTTTTTATAATGTGTTATCTCTTTTTGAGGAACTTACCCCGAATTTGGAACAGCAGAAAAAAGGCTTTGCAGATGAAACATATGTTCCTGTACCCAAAAACGCCACCACAGAACAAAAAAAGGCTTTAGTAAACTTAATAAGGATAATTAAACATCCAGATTGTGAAATAGATGTTAACCAAACTATTAAGGCATTTATTAAAGAACCCCAGTAATTAAAATTTAAAAACCATTTAAACCCCTTTTAAATATGGATTCATTAGCAGTAATTACCATTTCACAAAGTGAATGGAACGACACAAAGGCATTAATTCAAAACATAGCCGAAAAAGTAACCGTCCTTACTTCAAAAGAACAAAAGGAGTTATTAACACCCCATGAAGTAATGAAAATATTAAAAATAGGACGAACGACCTTTGACCGCTATGTTAGGGAAAGTATTTTACCGATAACTAAAGTAAATACAAAAAAATATGCCAAAATATATATAAAACGGTCAGATTTTGAAAAGCTTATACAGGAAGAAGTTATTTAAAAGTCTATCGCCAAACAATTAAAAAAGCCTGCCGGATTCCGGCAGGCTTTATCCCTTTAATGTAAGCCATGATTAAGCAAACATTGAGGCAAAAGTAATAATAATTTAACACTCAAACAATAAAAAAGATGAAAAATAATAATGTTATAGCAGGCGGATTTAATTTGCCGCCTTACTGGTTAAACGGCAAGGTGGTAATCCTTAATTCATCTAACAACACCGTGTCGTTTGATGATACTACCCTGAAAGTTGTTAATCAATTTCCGTTAACGTTTAAAACTCCAGACCTTGGAAGTTTTACCTTTCCTATTGACCCATACATTTCTATTTCATTTAAGAATATTATAGCCCGGCGTATGGTAGCGAAGGGAAAAACCCGCGGTACAGTTAAAGAGCATTGGACTGAAGATGATGCAGAAATAAGCATATTCGGAGTTCTTATTAATCCCGACGGCGAACTTCCAACAGAGGCGATGAATAAATTACAGGAATTTTTCAGAGCGCGCACATCAATAGCAGTTACCTGCGAGTTACTCCATGATAGGGGTATTACAAATATTGTTATGGAATCACTTGATTTTCCACACACAAAAGGAGTTGAAAATCAAGCCTATGAAATTAAAGCTTATTCCGATGATGTATTTGATTTTTTAATTCCAATTGACCCACAAAAAAAGATACTACAATACTATGTTGATCATGCGTAAACGTTCATTATGAAAAAATACTTTGCTAAAAGATCGGAAATGACAGCTTACGCACAGGCTACCGGATTGGAAATAATCCGGTGTAAACAGGCATGTGAACACTACCCGGAACCATGTAGATCAGCCATTTTACTTGTGGATTCGCGCCAAATTATTATTGATAGGCTTGTTAGATGTAAGGTTTGCGCCAATAATGAGAATGTAAACGGTTAATTTAAAATGATTGATAAAATTCTATTAACAAAAAAAACAATGAAGCAAGATGAAATATTGCAGATTGTTAATGATAATGGATTACAAACCAATACTTTAAATGGCGAAGTTTATTACAATAATCAAATAAGAAAAAATTTTACTGATAATGTGTTTATTCAAATACAAACCGATGGCAGATTAAAACTTGAATGCAGTCTGCATAAATATTATAATTACCTGAAAGAACGTAAAAGCGTGAATTTTGACATGTTTACAATCAAACAGGCAAAAGAAACGGTAATACAATTAATAGAAAACAAACATATTGCGGCAAATGAATTAAATGTTTACCGTTTTGAAATTGGTTTAAATATTACTGTTTCGGAGGATTGTAGAAATTATTTAGACCTTATACAAGGGATTGGAGCGATAGGGAGCGAAAAGGAATTAAATGTAAATATGAAATTTAAAGACTTTAGAGAGAAAACGACAATATTCCATAAAGACAAAAGGAAATATTATAAAATTTACGATAAAGTTTTTGAAATGAGGGACAAAAGATATAAGCAACTTCCCGACATTCATATATTAAGAATTGAAACGGTTTACAGACGAATAGAAAAAATGAGTTTTGAACAGTTTTTTAGCCTACCAAATCTTAAAAAGGTCGTGGAGCAATTTTTTAATGATTGGGCAACTGTCAATTTTGACAGAGATATTATTACCCCCAAAGGAACACATTACGCAAAACAAGCACTTTGTAAAGAAATTATAAAGTATGGAGCAGAAACAACCCTAAAGCATTCAAAAACAAAGTATAAGGAAGGATTTATCACTAATAAACAATATAGGACTATAAGGGAATTTATTATTAATGATTGGCAGACTTTTAAAACAGAAATAAGGCAAGTGCCGACACCACAGGAACGAGAATTTAAAAAACAATTAAGCGATTTTGAAAAGGCGTTAAAACTAAGATAATCAACAATATAAGAAATGCCCAAAAGATAAAAAAAAGAAAAAAATTAAATGGTTTAAAATCAGCCAAATAAAAAACGCAGCAATAAAAATAAATACAAATGAATAAATGTTTTTATTAAAAATGACAGCTATATACTACCGCGTACCGTTACGGAAGCTTGTCCTATACTTCCAGAATGGAAGCAGGCAGGAACCGGAGCCGGAAACTAAAAGATGAAGAAAGTAAAACAAAAAAGTTGATATATAAAATTTGCCGATTTTCCAGAAATTTAATAAATCAAAAAAGATGGGATACAACCGCGCCAACTTACTTAATAAAATTATAGAGATACAAACATTAACACTACAATATCAAAAAAAAGGATACTATCAAAAATGGATTTATAAAAACATCGTATACCCAAAGTACCGTATATCCTTAAGCACATATAATAATTATTTGGGAATTAATGCTAAAAAGGAGTTAAAAGAATTGGAAGCGCAAAAAAATGAAACGATTGTTAACCAGTCAAAGCCTATATTAACCAGTTAAACCCAAATGATGTGATTAATGTTAAAAACATCTAAAATTAAAGCAAAATGATAGCGAGTTACATAACACCCCCTTATTTATTGCCGGAAACAGGTTTAAGGGTATTTGATTGTACAAAACATGTATAAAAAGACAGAAACAAGCCCCAAAGTACACGTAAATAAACAACTAACAGAACAAAGGAACGAAAAAGTTAAACCGGGGGTATGGTTACGCAAAATTTCAAAAAGTACAAACAGGAAATACCCTTTAAACAGTTTAGAATAATTTAATTTTGATTTAATATAAAACAGCATTATTTCAAATACCCCACAACAATGGAAACAACAGCAAGCAAAAAGAAAAAGCACACCCCACAGACCCGTAACCGATATACGGCGGAACAGCGAAGCGAAGCAAAAAGATATTATTTAATTGGCTTAAATTTGCAGGAAATAAGCAAGTTATTAGATAATATTCCATTCCGAACCCTCGAAAAATGGCAGGCATTAGACAAATGGACGGCTTTAAAAGGGATTGAGAATATTAAAAAACAGGCTCTACGATTGAGCGAAGCCGGAAAAAGTTATAACGAGATAGCAGAATTACTAAATATTAGTCGGGTAACTGTTTGGCGATACTTAAAAGAAGCAAAAGAAAAATAAAACCCCTAAACAATAAAGCCATGATAAAAGTAATAAAAGCGTATAAAATAAAAGCCATACCAGTTGGTATATTAAAACAGCAGGGATATAAGCAAGTAAAAGGCTATCCATGTTTATACATAAACAAACAGGGAGCTGTTTACAACCGGGAAACGGATAAACATTTACAACCGGGGAACAAAAACAAAATAAAGTATAACAATGAGTATTTAAGTATTCCTAAATTAGTATTACAGGCGTTTGCCGGGCAGGAATATAGAACCGGGCAAATAACCTATATTGATGGAAATAAAACAAATGTCGCATTACAAAACATTAAATATAACTGTATATTTGCCCCAAACCAAAGAAATGAAGTTAATAAAACCGATTTACTAACTGCAATTAGATGTTATTTTCCAGTAGAACAAAAATACAAGGTAAAAAACATGGTAATAACACGGATGTATTTAGAAATAATAATCGAAAAACGGTATTTTTTCAATCAAAAAAGTGGTTTAAAGTACATTGAAGTTTATAAAACCTTCATGAATGGATTTACAAACAGCATAGTAAATACAGCAAAAGAACACAGTTTATCTATTCGGGATTGCTCAAATATTGTAAATGGATTCACAAACATACTGATTAATGAGATATTGTACGAATTAAAGAATGGTATTTTACATGTTTGCGAATTTGCACCCAAGAAACCAACTAAAACCGAAATAACAAAACGGATAAATAAATACTTAGTGGCAAATGGAGCTACTCCGCTGCCTTTACGAAAAAAGAGCCTTAAGGAGAAACTAAAGGAATTTAATAAACATTCAGAGGAAATAAAAAAACAAATGGACACGGTTTAAAGCCGTGTTTTTTTATGTCTAAAATTATGTACAAGTCTTTATAAGACTTGAACCATGTATTTAATATCAGATTATTACGAATATCGATATCATTTGAGGTGCAAAATAAGTAAAAAATAGCCCAAAATCACTACTAAACCCTTCCCGGATTGTATCATTCAGCGTTGCTCACAGCCAACCCCTTGCCGTTTACCTTCCAATAGGCTGTACTTACCCGGAACCAGAGCCGTAAGCCAGCCTAACCATTACTGGATTGCTTCATTGATTATTAATCACTGCCTAACCATTAACTGATTGCATCATTCAGCGTTGATTACAGCCAGCCCTTTACCATTTGCCTTCCAACAGGCTGCACTACCCGGAACCAGAGCCGTAAGCCAGCCCAACCTTTACCGGATTGCTTCATTGATTATTAATCACTACTAAACCATTACCGGATTGCATCATTCAGCGTTGATTACAGCCAGTCCTTTGCCTTTTGCCTTCCAACAGGCTGTACTTACCAGGAACCAGAGCCGTAAGCCAGCCAAACCATTACTGGATTGCATTATTCAGCGTTGCTCACTCCAGCCCTTTGCCGTTTGTCCTCCAATAGGCTGCACCCATCAGGAACCAGAGCCGTAAGCCAGCCTAACCATTACCGGATTATATCATTCAGCGTTGCTCACTCCAGCCCCTTTGCCGGATTGCTTCATT
>Ga0172381_10004607_pt1 | contig 14227 bp, 25 predicted proteins | sample Leawel6488metaG_FD_119754 | JGI IMG/M metagenome (GOLD analysis project Ga0172381, IMG submission 119754) | Leachate microbial communities from a municipal landfill in Southern Ontario, Canada - Leachate well 64-88 metaG | ecosystem: Engineered > Solid waste > Landfill > Unclassified | place... | reverse complement strand
TGAAGATTTGAAGAAGCTTATTTACCATGTTTTCCCCTCAATTTAGGCAAGCGCTGAACCAAGTCTCTGATAGCGGGACGGATACGTCTTCCCGAACGGGATTTCTGTCCTTTCTGTCCCCTTCCGGAGGTTCTTCCTCTCTTGCCGCCACGGGCGATACGCTTGGCGTCCTTATTATAATTTATCGTTTGTAGCTCGTGTAACTGCATTTTACTTGGAAATTTTTAACTTTTTTAAAGCTTCAATGGCAGCCATGGCGTTAGTAAGCTTGTTTTTGGTTCCGCCCAAACACTTCGCGGTGACATCTTTGACACCGGCAAGAAGCATGACGGCTCTGACCGGACCTCCGGCCATGAGTCCGTGACCTTCTTTGGCGGGACGCATGATCACTTCGGCGGCGCTGAATTTAGCCTTAACCTCATGAGCTATGGTTCCATTCACTATTTTGAACGATACAAGAGCTCTCTTGGCGGCGGCCTTAGCTTTCTGAATGGACTGCTGAACATCGGCGCCCTTGGCAACTCCAACTCCGACAGTTCCCTTTCCGTCACCTATAACTATGGTCGCTCGGAATCTGAAACGCTTACCGCCCGCAACAACACGGGTAACACGCCTAAGATCCAAGACCTGTTCGTTAAAACCATCCTTTTCCTTTTCTCTGGGCGCACCGCGACGGCCGCCTCTCGCCGGCCCTCTATTACCGCCGCCGGGACCTCCCTGACCTCTTCCGCCCGGGCCTCTGCTCGGACCACCGAAAGTTCTCTGAGGGGCTCCTCCTTGTGTTTTTTGATCCATCATCATTTTATATCTTTATTCCCGATTCCCTGAGGGATTCCGCGACATTCTTTACGCGACCGTGGTATTTGTAAGAACCCTTATCGAATATCATTGCTTCGATTCCCGCATCCTTGGCCTTTTTAGCCACCAAAGAGCCGAGCGCCGCGGCCTTCTCTGACTTGGTCTTACCTTCATCCAATCCCCTCGTGGAAGCCGAAACCAACGTCTTACCGACGGTGTCGTCTATCGCCTGAGCGTATGTATAACGGTTTGTCCTGTAAACGGACAAACGCGGACGAGCGGCGGTTCCGGACAATTTAGCCCTGATCCTCGTCGCTCTTCTCTTAGCTTTTTGATTGTTTTGTTTGATCCTGTTCATGATAGTCTGAAACAACAGATTACTTGCCCGCGCCCGATCCCGCAACCTTCTTTCCGGCCTTTCTTCTTATAACCTCACCTACATACATTATTCCGGTTCCCTTATAAGGCTCCGGCTTTCTGATAGCCCTCATCTTGGCGGCGGCTTCTCCGACAACGCACTTGTCCGGACCGGTGACCTTCACCACGTTCTTTTCAACAACGGCTTTGACTCCTTCCGGAAGATCGAACTTGACGGGGTGAGAATAACCGACGTTGAAAACGACCGAATTACCCTCGACAGCGGCTTTATATCCGACTCCTTCTATTTTTAATTCTTTTACAAAATCTTCTTGAGAACCGAGAAGGGCATTGTTCGATAAGGCCCTCATGGTTCCCCAATTGGAACGGGTCTGCTTATCGGTCATGGATATTTCGAATGAAAGAACGCCTCCCTCGAGCTTGGGGTTGACTCCCGCGAGTACGGGCACCTCAAGAGCGGCATTCTTGCCGGTAAACTTGACGGATCCTTCCGCCATATCCACCTTAACTCCTTCGGGGATATTTATTATCATTTTTCCTACTTTAGACATAGTACTTTAAAAAATTACCAGACTTCGAATAAAACCTCTCCGCCGACCTTGGATCTCCTGGCTTCGGAACCGGTCATCACTCCCTTCGGGGTGGTGACGAAATAATCGCCGAATCCCTGCTTGGAAAGACGAATTTCCTTATAGCCTCTGTAAACTCTGTGTGAAGGCTTGCTGACAAGCCTTATATCGCTGATCTTCGATCCATCACCTTCTCCGGCAACAGATATATCGATGATCTTTTTAATGCTCCTTCCTTTCTTCTCGGCTGATTCGAGATAGCCGGCTTTAACGAGCGCCTGAGCAACCTCATAATCAAGCTTCGTAAAAGGAACCTTGAGCCTTTTCTTTCCGGCAAGGAGAGAGTTCTTTATTCTGTTCAGCATATGGATATACATGTTCGTCGGATATTTATTTTACCAGGACGCTTTCTTCACGCCGGGGATCATTCCTTCCGACGCAAGTTCTCTGAAGCAGATTCGACACAGTCCGAAGTCTCTCAGATAACCGTGTTTTCTTCCACACTTAAAACAGCGATTCACCTTTCTGGTGCTGAATTTCGGTTTCTTTTTTGCTCTTGCTATTACTGATTCTTTTGCCATGCGTTTAAGCGGTGATTAATGGTATCCCTTTTTCCTTATAAAAATCAATGGCTTCTTCTCTCGTGAGTCCTTCCGTGACCATGGTCACTTCGACACCGAAAGAAACCTTGGAAGATTCAGGATTGGTTTCAGGAAAAACGAATTGATCCTTGAAACCGATGCTCAAATTTCCAGCGCCATCAACCTTTGTATCGACTATTCCCTTAAAGTCCCTCACGCGAGGAAGGACTATATTGGAGACTTTCTTAAAGAAATCCTCCTTTCTCCTTCCACGAAGAGTGACAACGACACCGACAACATCATTTTCCCTGACCTTGAATCCGGCGACGGACTTCTTCGCTTTTCTGACGGCAGGCCTTTGTCCGACGATCGCCGCAAGTTCGGAGATGACATCAGGAAGAACCTTGTCGTCGAACTGGGCATTCTGTTGACGCATCTTTCCCACGCCGACAGAAACGACGATCTTCGAGATGCTATTTATTTTTTTGTCTTCTTTTTTCATGTCGGAATTATATGGCTCCCTTACATTTCTTGCAGACCCTCTTTTTCTTATCTCCCGCGATATCAAATCCGATCCTTGTCGGCTTTCCGCAAGAAGGACACATTATCATGACGTTCGATATATCTATAGGACGGGCAACGGATATTATCTGACCCTTATCGCCCTGCTTCTTGGGGCGAACGGTCTTCTTAACCTGATTGAAACCGAGAATAACCACTTTATTGTTTCCGGGATTGACCAAAGACACCTTACCGCTTTTCCCGCGATCTTTGCCTTTGGTTATAACAACTGTGTCTCCTTTCTTTATTTTCATGGCTTTTAGACTATATCTCCAGCAAGCGAGACTATCTTTTCGAAACCTTTCTCCTTGAGCTCTCTCGGTATGGGGCCGAATATACGGGTACCGACCGGCTCGTTCTTCGCATTTAACACAACCGCGGCATTATCGTCAAAACGGACGTAAAGACCTCCCTTTCTTCTCATATTGGTCCTGGAGCGCACAACAACGGCTCTGATGACCTCTTTCTTCTTAACGGTCTTTCTCGGTTCGGCAACCTGGACCGAAGCCACGATTATATCACCGATACGGGCATATCTCTTGCGACTTCCTCCAAGGACGCGAAAACAACGGATCGTTTTCGCTCCGGAATTATCGGCAACTTTCAGTAGGGACCTTTCTTGTATCATGTTAGAAAATTAAGCTATTTTTTCGACGACCCTCCAATACTTTTCCTTGGAGAGAGGCCTGGTTTCCTCTATAACGACCTTGTCGCCGACATGATAAACGTTCTTTTCGTCATGAGCCTTGAACTTCTCATTGGATTTGAACTGCTTATTATATTTGGAATCTTTACGGATGCGAAGTACCGAAACAACGACGGTCTTATCCATCTTGTCCGAAACGACAGTACCCTCCAGCCTTCTTGATTTTTTTTCGACGTTGTTAGATTCCATGTTTATTTCTTTATCATCTTGGTCTTGATCGGGAGCTTGTGTCCCGCGAGGCGGAAAGCCTCTTTGGCCACACTCTCCGGAACACCGTCCATTTCAAAGATTATGCGTCCGGGCTTGACCGGGCAGACATAGTGGTCGACAGCTCCTTTTCCGGCACCCATAGTCACTTCCGGCGGCTTCTTGGTGATCGGCTTGTCGGGGAATATGCGGATCCAGATCTTTCCCTCTCTCTTTATGGAATTCGAGAGGTTCCTTCTGGCGGCCTCGATCTGAGCGGAAGTTATCCAATAAGGCTCGAGCGCCTGCAGTCCGTACGATCCGTAGCTGAGCTCGGTTCCGCGCGACTCGGCGATCCTGTTCAAAGAACGCCCCTTATGCCACTTCCTATGTTTTACTTTCTTAGGTATCAACATGTTTATCTTGAGCCGTTATTTTCTTTGAAAACTTCGCCCTTGTAGATCCAGACTTTTATACCAATTGTACCGAAAGTAGTAAAGGCTGTGGTCTCGCCGTAGTCTATATCGGCTCTAAGAGTCGTAAGAGGGAGACTTCCGGCGGAGAGATGCTCGCTTCTCGATATCTCGGCTCCATCAAGCCTGCCTCCGACCTTGATCTTCACTCCTTTAACACCTCTCGTCGCCATGGTCTCATCAAGATATTTCTTGATGGTTCTTCTGAATTTAAACCTGCGCTCCAAATCGGAAGCTATGTTCCGAGCGACAACCTGAGCGGAAACATCGCCTCTTGAAAGCTCGATGACATTAAGACTGATATTCGGAACATTTCCGACTATCTTATTCTTCTTTCTGAGCTTAGTGATCGCTTTTATAACCTCCTTGTTCAGATCCTCTATGCCCTTTCCTCCCCTACCGATAACAAGTCCCGGGCGGGCGGCTTTTATAAAAATTCTATACGCGTTGGCCGTTCTCTCTATGCCGATATTGACTATTCCCGCCTGAGAGAGTTTGGAAGAAATGACCTTTCTTACGAGTATGTCTTCCTCAAGGAAACGCTTGGTCTCTTCGCGGTCGCCAATCCAGCGGGAGTTCCATCCACGCAGTATTCCTAATCTGAACGAATTGGGTTTTATTTTGTGTCCCATTTTATTTATACCGATTTCCTTCTGAAAACTTTTGTGACCGGGCTTTCAGTCTTCGACGCACCGGAACTTTCCGTTTTTCCTGTCGCCTTTATCGCCTTTTTCGGAGTTTTCTTTTCCTTAGCTTCGACTTTTTCCTCGGTCTTTTTGGTTGATTTTTTCTTGGCAGTCGAAGCCTTCTTCTTGGAAGTAACTCCGTCTTTCTTTGAGTTGGTCGAAGCGGAAGGGAGAGAAATGGTGAACTTGCTCTTTTTAACGGATCCTTCGGAAAGAACTATGGTGACATGAGAAAACTTCTTATGCAAAGGAGTCGCCATACCTCTCGCTCGAGGAAGCCACCTCTTAAGGACCTGACCCTCGTCGGCCCAGATAGCTTTAACATACAAGCTGTCCGTGCTGATGCCTTTGTTTCGGGCATTTGCAACGGCGCTCTTCAACAGTTTGAGAATAGGACGAGCGGAGCGCTCTTTTCGGAATAAAAGCTGCGCTTCGGCGTCACCGACCGGAAGTCCGGAAATAATGCGGATGACGGACCTCACCTTTCTCGGAGAAATATCCAATCTATTAAGTTTTGCTGTTACTTCTGCCATTTTAAATCTTTATTTTGTCGGTTTGGATGGAGCAGGGGTTTCCTTCTGAAGTTTTCCGCCATGATGAACGAACTTTCTCGTGGGAGCAAACTCTCCGAGTCTGTGTCCGACCATTTCTTCGGTGACCCTTACATCAACAAAAGCCTTTCCCGTATGGACGGAAAAGATACAGCCGACCATTTCCGGAGATATTTCACAGGACCGCGACCATGTTTTGATCGGAGTCTTCTTATCCCAATTCTCCACCTTTTTAAGGAGTTTCGGGTCTAAGTATGGGCCTTTTTTAGCGCTTCTGCTCATGATTATTTTCTGTTCTTTTTGGTTCTTCTCTTAACTACCAGAACATTGGACCACTTCTTCTTATCTCTGGTCTTCCTTCCTCCGGTAACCTTACCCCACTTGGTCTTAGGTCTCTTTGTTCCTCTCGGCTGACGACCCTCACCACCTCCGTACGGATGGTCGCAAGGATTCATGGCCGTACCTCTAACGGTGGGCCTGATGCCCATACCTCTCGAGCGACCCGCCTTTCCTATATTAACAAGTCTCCAGTCGGGATTGGAAACCTGACCGATCGAAGCAAAATTTTCCCAGAGAACCTTTCTTATTTCTCCGGAAGACATCTTAAGATGAGAAAAACCGGCGTCATGCGCCTGAACTTCAACGGAAGATCCGGCAGAGCGAGCCAACTGTCCTCCCTTACCGGGATTCAATTCGACATTGTAGACCGAATAACCGACGGGGATATTTTTAAGCCTCATTCTGTTACCGGGATTGAAGGCAGCCACATCGGAGGCGATTATATCATCTCCTTCTTTAGCGCCATGAGGAGCCAAGGCATATCTTCTTTCACCATCCTTATAAAGAAGCTTCATAATGAAAGCTGTTCTGTAAGGATCATATTCAAGGCTCTCAACCTTAGCGGGAATATCGAGCTTATCAACGGCCACAAAATCCACCATCCTGTAGAGCTTTTTATTGCCTCCACTCTGATGGCGTACGGTTATGCGTCCCTGATTATTCCTTCCCGACTTGGGGTTTATCCTCATAGTGAGCTTTCTGTCCGGGCGGACACCACTCAATATGCTGTAGTCGGGACAGCTCATATGCCTTCTTGATGGAGTTGTCGGATTAAACTTTTTCATTTATCGATTGACCCGATTTAAGAGCGACTATGGCTTTTTTATTCCTGCCGGTCTTTATGATATTAACAGACAAAACATTGACCTTGTGCGCCTTTTCCAAGAACTTTCTGATCTCGCTCTTATTGGCTTTAAGATCCACGTCAAAGACGTACTTGTTCTCTCTCTTGAGAAAACCGGCTTTTTCGGTGATGCGAGAATTTTTGATAATGCTATTGGACGGCATGGTAATGTTTATCTATTGTTTCCACCGCTTCTTTTTCCAGCAGGATGTTTTTATAACACAAAAGATCATAAACGTTAAGAGACTTGGCGTCCAAACTCTTAACCTTAGGAATGTTGGCCGAAGCCTTGTAAATGCTCTTGTTGTCTGAAGAAGGAATGATGAGAGCGCTCGGCTTTTCGCTGAACGGGGCAATCATCTTGGCGACGAGTTTGGTCTTGGGTTCGGCGATCGCAAGCGATTCGATAACCTTCAACTCTCCTTCGGCAAGCTTCTTTGAAAGAATGCTGAAGATAGCCGCCTGCTTCATCTTCTGATTTATCTTGACGGCAAAAACCTTTTCATTGGTCGGACCGTGAGCGACACCACCACCTCTCCAGATCGGAGAACGAATGGATCCATGCCTCGCTCTACCGGTACCCTTCTGCCTCCAAGGCTTCTTTCCTCCACCGCGAACGTCGCTTCTGTCCTTCGTGTGAGCCAAGGGCTTCCTGGCGTTCGCCAATTGGGCATCAAGTGCCTGTTTGACGAGATCGGGCCTCCAAGCGGCGTTGAACACGCGATCGGGAAGATCGATGTTTCCGGCGGGTTCGGCTGAATTGTTGAAAATTTCGGCGATCATGGGAATTTTACAAGTATATCTGAACTTTGCTTCCGCGGCGACCCGGAACGGAACCTTTTATGGCCAACATCTTGTTTTCTCCGGACCACTCTATGACCTTGATTCTCTTTAAGGTCTTTCTGTCTCCACCCATTCTTCCGGCCATCTTCCTTCCGGGGATGACGCGTTGAGGAGCGGTCGGACCGAGTGAACCCGGGGCGCGATGGCGATTCTTCTGACCATGGGTCTTGGGACCTCCACCGAATCCGTGACGCTTAACGACACCCTGGAAACCCTTTCCTTTGGAAGTGCTCACTATCTTGCTAAGCAGGCTTCCGACTTCGAATTCGGCTTCTTCGGATCCGTCAACAAGTATCCACGTAACCGGAACGACGTCCGTCTCCGTGAACACTTGATTCATTTTTATTTTTTGGCCAATTATCGGATTAGTCATTTTGGTCTTCATAAGCCTCATAAAAAATAACCGGGATAGCCTCGGTTATTTTTTATCAGTTTCTCGGCTATTCTCTACTCAACCAGTGCTTTGGATGTTAAACCATTTTCACCTCTATGTCTACCCCCGCCGGCAAGTTCAGATCGGAGAGAGATTCCATAAGGCGCTGGCTGGGGTTAAGGATATCGATGATCCTTTTATGAACCCTGAGTTCGAACTGTTCCCGGCTGTTCTTGTAGATGAACGACGACCGGTTGACGGTATATTTCTTGAATTCCGTCGGCAGAGGAATGGGTCCGACAACATCGGCGTTGGAACGCTCCAACACTTCCACTATCTGACGGCACGAATTATCTATGAGCCGTTGATCGTATGATTTTATCCTTAACCTCAGCTTGTCCAAAGCAGTTATAATTACTTGTTAATCTTGGTAACAACTCCCGCGCCGACCGTCTTTCCGCCTTCGCGGATTGCAAAACGCTGTTTCTCTTCCAAGGCTACGGGATTAATGAGCTTAACGCTGACATTTATGGTATCGCCAGGCATGGCCATTTCAGTACCCTCGGGGAGTTTAACTTCACCGGTAACGTCCGTAGTTCTGATGTAGAACTGAGGCTTGTATCCGGCAAATATGGGAGTGTGGCGACCTCCTTCCTCTTTGGTCAAGAGAAGGACTTCGGCATCGAATTCAGTATGAGGAGTGACCGATCCCGGCTTGGCCAAAACCTGACCGCGCTCGATATCCTCTTTCTTAACACCTCTTAAAAGAAGTCCCGTGTTGTCTCCGGCCTGACCCTCGTCGAGCTGTTTATTGAACATCTCGATACCGGTAACAACAGTCTTCGCGGTATCCTTGATACCGACTATTTCAACTTCCTCGTTGAGCTTAACCATTCCACGCTCGATGCGGCCGGTAACAACCGTTCCGCGACCTTCGATGGTGAATATGTCTTCAACAGGCATAAGGAAGGGCTTATCAGTCTCGCGCTTAGGCTCGGGAATATAAGTATCCAAAGCATTCATAAGTTCCATGATGGGCTTAATGGCTTCATCATCGGCACTTCCGGCCTCAAGGGCCTTAAGAGCGGAACCCCTTATGATAGGAGTTTCGTCTCCGGGGTACTGATACTTGGAAAGAAGTTCTCTGACCTCGGCTTCAACGAGATCGATGAGTTCCGGGTCATCAACCATATCAACCTTATTAAGGAAGACTATGATGGCGGGAACACCGACCTGTCTGGCGAGAAGGATGTGCTCTCTCGTCTGAGGCATGGGACCGTCAGCGGCGGAAACGACGAGTATCGCTCCGTCCATCTGGGCGGCACCGGTGATCATGTTCTTAATATAGTCGGCGTGACCGGGCGCATCGATGTGCGCATAGTGACGCTTTTCCGATTCGTATTCGGAGTGATGCAAGGCGATCGTGATACCACGAGCCTTTTCTTCAGGAGCATTGTCGATCTGATCGACTTTCTCTTCCTTCTTGGCAAAACCCTTAAGGAAGAGGGTATGGGTCAAAGCGGCCGTAAGGGTCGTCTTTCCATGGTCAACGTGCCCGATGGTACCGACATTAACGTGCGGCTTTGAGCGTTCGAACTTCTCTGCCATTTAAACTTGGTACTTATTAGTTAATTTGAAATTTTGCGACTTTTGAATTTTAGCGGCGACTTGACGGAGTGTCAAGAATTTTGACTTTCTATTTCCTTCCCGCCACTATCGCCTCCTCAACATTTTTGGGAGCGACCTCGTGGTGGCTGAATTCCATAGTGGACGAACCCCTTCCCTGAGTCATCGAGCGAAGCTTGGTTGCATAGCCGAACATCTCGGAAAGCGGCACCGTCGCATTGATGACTTTGGAGTTGATGCGGTCCTCTATCGATTCTATCTTTCCCCTCTTTGAGGAGACATCACCGGTGACATCACCCATGAACTCGGCGGGGGCTATAACCTGCACATTCATGATGGGCTCAAGAAGAACCGGCTTGGCGTTCTTGCAACCCTCCTGCATACCCATGGACGCGGCGATCTTGAAAGCCGCTTCCGAAGAGTCGACATCATGATAAGAACCGTCGTACAGGGTGACCTTTATATCAACAACAGGAAAACCGGCAATAACACCTTTATTAAGGAATTCCTTAATACCTTTTTCAACGGCGGGGATATATTCGCGCGGAACGGCTCCTCCCTTGATCGCATCGACGAATTCGAATCCTTGACCTCTTTCGAGAGGTTCGATCTTGAGTCGGACATGACCATATTGTCCGCGTCCACCGGACTGCTTGATATATTTACCTTCCGCCTCGGTGCTACCGACGATAGTTTCCTTGTAAGCAACTTGCGGCCGACCGGTTTCCGCCGAAACGGAAAACTCTCTCTTCATTCTTTCAACGAGAACATCAAGGTGAAGCTCTCCCATACCGGCAATGATAGTCTCGCCGGTGTCGGGGTCGCCCGATACCCTGAAGGTGGGATCCTCTTCGGAAAGACGCCTAAGAGCTATACCCATTTTTTCCTGGTCAGCCTTGGACATCGGAGATATCTTCTGAGAAATAACGGGTTCGGGGAAGGTTATCCTTTCGAGGATTATCGGCTTATCGACATCGCAGAGAGTATCTCCCGTAGTGGTGTTCTTAAGACCGACCAACGCACCTATCTGACCGGCATGAAGTTCATCGACTTCTTCGCGGGTATTGGCGTGCATGCGGAGTATGCGACCGGCGCGCTCCTGAGTATCTTTGGTTGCGTTCAAAATATAACTTCCTTTAACAACTTTACCGCTATAGACACGGAAGAAGGTCAAAGTGCCGACAAAAGGATCGGCGGCAACCTTGAAGGCCAAAGCGGCGAAAGGTTCGTCATCGTCAGGCTTTCTTTCTATTATGGCTTCATCATCCAAAACATGTCCTTTTACAGGAGGCAGATCGAGCGGAGAAGGAAGATAATCGACAACCGCGTCCAAAACAAGCTGAACACCCTTATTCTTGTAAGCACTACCGCACATAACGGGGATGATCGAGAGATCGAGGGTGCACTTCCTCAACATTTTCTTCAGATCTTCATAAGGAATCTCCTTGCCTTCAAGGTAGAGATTCATGAGTTTTTCATCATTCTCCACTATTTTCTCGATAAGCTCGCTCCTCTTTGCGGCGGCTTCCTCCTTAAGGCTGTCCGGAATGGGAATTTCCACGATCCTTTCTCCTTTATCGCCTTCGAAGTGGTAGGCCTTCATTTCAAGAAGGTCGATAATGCCCTCAAAATCACCTTCGGCTCCGATAGGCATTTGAATGGCAACGGCATTCGGAGTAAGTCTTTCTTTAATTGACTGAAAACTCTTATCGAAAGAGGCTCCCAATCGATCGAGCTTATTTATAAAACAGATCCTCGGAACCTTATATTCATCGGCATAGTGCCAGTTGGTCTCCGACTGAGGCTCAACACCGGAAACTCCATCAAATACGACGACGGCGCCGTCCAAAACACGAAGAGAACGCTTAACCTCAACGGTAAAGTCGATATGTCCGGGAGTATCTATGATATTTACGCGATGTTCGAATGCTTTGTCTCCTTTTTTATAGCTCGGTATCCAGAAACAAGTGGTGGCGGCGGAGGTGATAGTGATACCGCGCTCCTGCTCTTGTTCCATCCAGTCCATTACCGCCGAACCTTCGTGAACTTCTCCGATCTTATGAGAAACACCCGTATAGAACAGTATGCGTTCCGAAGTGGTCGTTTTACCCGCGTCAATATGCGCGACAATACCGATATTCCTTGTTTTTTCTATTGGATAAAATTTGCTTTCCATGTTTTTTTAATTGAGAAATAAGCTTAAAACAAAACGCGGGACAAAGTATTTTATCCCGCAAAGTGAGCGAAAGCTCTGTTTCCTTCCGCCATCCTGTGGATGTCCTGCTTTTTCTTTATTGCAGCACCTTCATTCTGGGAGGCGGCGAGCAATTCTTCAGCAAGTTTATCGGAGATGGGTCTTCCCTTCTTCGATCTGGCGGCACCTATGATCCACTTGGAAGCCAACATAAACTGCCTTTCGGGCCTGACTTCTCGGGGAACCTGATAATTGGCTCCTCCAACCCTCTTCGATACGACTTCCATCATGGGTTTAACGTTTTCGAGAGCCTTTTCAAAGACCTCGAGCGGTTTCTGACCGGTCTTTTCTATGACAGCAAAAGCGCCGTAAACATCCCTTTCGGCAACGGACTTCTTTCCGTCGTACATGAGATAATTAACAAACCTGCTTATCGCTATGTTCTGATAGGCGATATCAGGCTCGTGTTCTCTCTTATAATTCTTCTTACGTCTCATTGTTTATTATTTGGCGGCCTTCTTATCTTTTTTGGCGCCGTATTTGCTTCTCTGTTGTTTTCTTCCGGAGACTCCGGAGGTATCGAGGGTTCCGCGAACTATATGATAACGGACACCCGGAAGATCTTTGACCCTTCCTCCTCTCAAGAGAACAACGGAGTGTTCCTGAAGGTTATGCTGTTCTCCGGGGATGTAGGCGGTAACCTCCATGCCGTTCGAAAGACGAACCCTTGCCACTTTACGAAGAGCCGAGTTCGGCTTTTTCGGAGTGGTGGTGAAAACTTTTATGCAGACTCCCCTCTTGTGGGGAGAGGTCGACTCTATCGGCCTATTTTTGAGCACGTTAAAATAACGGCCCATGGCCGGAGATTTGGATTTTTTGGATGAAATTGTGCGCCCCTTCTTGAGGAGCTGGTTCATCGTAGGCACGTTGCTTAATATATCAATAAAGAAAATACCGTGTCAATCCTTCGACAAGCTCCCCGCTACACGGGACAAGCAGGACAGGCAACTCACAACTCTCAAAAACTCACAACTCACAAAAAAACTACCAAATATCAACTCACCCCTCAACGGACTAACTTTCCTATTACCCGAATACGAAGCCGAACCCGGTAAGCAGAGCGAAAACAAGCGAGGCTATCGGAGGAATGATCATCATGGCGAGAAAAAGAGCAATAACGATACCGAACGGCCCCACGGAATAAATAATTCCTTGGGCTTTTGCCGGAAGAAAGTGGCCGATAACCTTCGATCCATCGAGCGGAGGCACCGGTATCATATTGAAAAGAGCCAAAATTATATTCACATATATTATCTGCGCGACAAGCGGAACAAGGGTCGAATTACCGCCGACAACGGGGAAAATAAGCCTGGCACCGAGAAAAACAAGGCTGACGATGACAGCTATAACAATATTGGATACGGGGCCCGCAAGGGCGATTTTAAGCTCTCCTTTGGGATCCTTGATATTCCACGGATTGAACGGGACCGGTTTAGCCCAACCAATAAAGGCTCCCGCCGTAAAAAGAAGAAAAAGAGGCACCAAAACCGTTCCTATCGGGTCGATATGGGCAAGCGGATTAAGGGTCAATCTGCCCGAATTTTTGGCTGTGGGGTCACCAAGTTCATTGGCTACAAAGCCATGTGAATACTCATGAACAACCGCCGAAAGGACGATAATGAGATAAAGGAAAATTTTTGAATTAATTTCGTTCATTCCAAGATAAATTCATTATTCCGCATGAAAATTGACCGGAAAACGCGGAAACGGGACAGGTTCCAACGTACTTTACATTAATTATATTATCTAATAATATACGGAACATGCGTCAGTGTGAAATATGCGGAAAGGGATCGATAATGCGCGGAGGAAGAAAAAAGCTCCGCGGAAACTACAATCCCACCCCTAAAAAAAGAAAGCATCCCAACCTTCAGCCGACAAGGCTTCTTGGAAGAAGAGTTACCGCCTGCATTAAATGCTTAAAGACAATAAATAAGTCAGGCATATCGGGAAAGTAAAACCACAAATAAAAAAGCCTCCGCATAATGCGGAGGCTTTTTTATTACTTGATTAAATATAAGTTAGAACGAATTGCGGAAAAGTCTTTTGGGAGGTTATAATGCGCTCTGGTAATTAATTCAGTAAAGTCAGCCTACGCTTTTAAAAGCTACGGCTTGACGAGACGGGCCGTAGTATAATGGTCAGTATTTGCCCTTGGGGTGGGTAAGAACCGGGTTCGATTCCCGGCGGCCCGACAGTGTTTTCTTCAGACAAATGAGTCTTGGTTTAAGTGCCAGACTTTTTTGTGTTTCTCAATTTATGGCCACGACGTTACTCTCGAAAATGATTACATTTTCGAGTAAGTCTAGGCCGGCGGCCCGACAGAGTTATCCGAAAACTCAAAAACCGCCTTTAAAAGCGGTTTTTGACTGTCTCACCCATGATCAGATTTCCCCGGCTTCCGCCAGATTGGTGAATCTCAATCGTGATCCACGGACCACGATGATTTGATCCTCCTC
>Ga0172381_10004606_pt1 | contig 14230 bp, 17 predicted proteins | sample Leawel6488metaG_FD_119754 | JGI IMG/M metagenome (GOLD analysis project Ga0172381, IMG submission 119754) | Leachate microbial communities from a municipal landfill in Southern Ontario, Canada - Leachate well 64-88 metaG | ecosystem: Engineered > Solid waste > Landfill > Unclassified | place... | reverse complement strand
GGTATATTGGCTTGATAATACAGTAACTTATGGTGCAAGCGGCGGAGCAGTTGTAGACGATTCTTGTAAGCTTATAGGAATAATATCAGAAAAGGGAGTAACCGATGGAGTTAATTCAGAAAATAAAGTTCCGTCTGGATCTACGATGGCCTTGTCCCACAAATTTATAACTTGGAATTTGCAATCTTAAGAAGCACCCAAATAATTTTATGCTGTCAGAAGTTATATTTTTAATCGTAGGAGCAGCATTATCCTTATTGATAGATAGATTATATTATAAATTTTTCGAGAGAAGATCTTTTGAAAAAAGATTGCGCGAGATTTTCTCAGAAGCTATTAAAAGCGATAAAAAGAAGAGCATAACGGTAAAAGAGATAAACCTTCTCCTAAAGAAGAAAGTTTTTAATAAAAAAGGGGAGTATATCGCCTGTCCAAAATGCGGAGGAAAAATAGAAGAAGGCGTCTTAATTGATTCCAATAACGACGAAATTTACGAAACTATTAAGTGTAAAAATTGTGGTTGGGGAGGAGAGAACCCTCTCTTAGATGGAAAAAGGCCACTTTAAAAATGTGATGGGGGGGACGAGACATTCTGCCGTCTCGAACGAGACAGATCGAATAGTGCTTTTCTGTGTCTCATTTGTCTCATTTTGTGCTAAAATCATAATATAAACTCCCGACCGAGACGGGTCAATTGTTCCGTCTTTTGGACCTCAAAGGATGCTTACTGGGCTTGAACAGTAGGGGTTCTAGACCGGGTAACACAGCTCTCGAAAGAATCGTCCCAAAGGCGATTTTTTAAAAAATTTCTCCTTGGCAATCGTCTAATAATCGTATATAATACATATATAAATATATGTATTGCAATCGTTATGTTTATTCCTAAATATAATGTTTCGTCTAAGCTTTTAGAGAATATTAAGCGAATTTCGGTGTTTATTTCACAGCTAAACGGCCAGTATTTTTCGCAGGCGGTCTTGGTTAAGCTTGAGAAAAAAGCGAATGAAATTTCCGCGTATGCTTCAACCAGCATAGAGGGTAATCCTTTACCGCTTACCGAAGTAAAAAGAATCATAAAATCCAGCCCTGAACATATTCGCGATACGGAAAGAGAAGTGCTCAATTACAATAAAGCTCTGGAGAAATTAAACGCGGATCTCAAACAGGGCGCAGTCAAACTGACTCTGGGCTCGATTCTAAAAATTCAAGCAATGGTCACAGACGGCCTTATCGTTGATTTTAACTCTGGAAAATTACGGCAAGGTCCGGTTGTCGTGAACGATCCGGTTGCAAGAAAAATAAAATATTTGCCGCCCGATCATCAAGATGTCCCCGCGCTGATGGAAAATCTGCTGGAATTTATAAACAGCAACGAGAAAAAAATTGATCCTCTCGTGCTTGCGGGGATTTTTCATAAGCAATTTGTTGTCATTCATCCGTTTATGGACGGCAATGGCCGTACCGCAAGACTGGCGACAAAAGCTTTGCTGGCTAATTTAGGGCTTGATACTTTTAACCTTTTTAGCTTTGAAAATTATTACAACCGCAATGTAACAAAATATTTTCAGTTCGTTGGCGAAAGCGGCAACTATTATGACATCAAGGAAGCAGTTGACTATACTCCATGGCTGGAATATTTTACCGACGGCATTATTGATGAGCTTATCAGGGTGAGCGAAGAATTGAAAACCTTGTCAATCACGCCCGAAACCGTGCTGTCCGAATACCAGCAGATCATTTTAGACCATATTAAAAAGAACGGATATATTGCCGATAAAATTTATTCTAACCTGGTAAAAAGATCCAAGCCGTCCCGCGTAAATGATTTTAATAAGCTAATCAGGCTTGGCCTGATTGAACGCATCGGCAAAGGGAAGGCAACGATCTACAAATCAAAACAGTGATCGCCCTTGCATCGTTCATCTTGTTATCTCGCGGCCGGATACTCGGTTCAAATATCGGAAAGAGGGCGGTTTTTTGGTAAGATAGACATATGATAAAACATTTTTCGTTTGAAGAGGCTAAAACCATAGGCGAATCCTTGGGGATTGATTGGAGCAAATTTGATGTTGAACAGTTTAGAATGGGGATAGATGTGGAGTTGGAGCATGGCAGTCGTGATCCGCGCACAAACGTAACCAATGACGATTCTATTATGACGGGAAAAATAGCCCTAGCTCACTTGAATGAGCTCCCGGATTATTATACGAAATTGAAAAAAATGGAAGAAAGCGGCGCTATATCTTAAAACAGGCCGGTTTCTTTGCCAGAGATGGGAAGCGGGCCAAAACCCGCTTTTTCGTTGGGAAAATTCGCCGAGGGAAAATAGTGTTAACTCTGGTTTTTTTGATATGATTGATTTGTATTGATGGATGGTTTGGATTATTATCGGATAAAAAAGATAAGAAAGGAGGTTATTTATGGAAAATAACAAGGATATAGGAAAAGTTGCAAGAACGCTACAAGGAACCGAATCAAGGGTTATTCTGTTTTTTGATACAGAGACGACGGGACTTCCGCGCAGTTGGAATGCGCCGCAGAGCGATCTCAATAATTGGCCAAGGATCGTCCAGATTGCATGGGTGTCTTGCGATCTTGACGGCAAAGAAATATCGCGAAGCAGCTTTATTGTCAGGCCCGAGGGTTTTTTAATCCCGCGAGAAGCATCTTTGATACATGGAATTACAACGGAACGAGCTGCGCAAGAAGGAACTTCTTTGATCGGCGTACTTGCATTGTTCGGCCAAGCGATCGATCAGGCGGAATGCATTGTTGCCCACAATATAAGTTTTGATGAAATGGTTGCGGGCGCTGAATTTTTACGAAATAATATGCCAAACAATATTCCGTTAAAACGGAGAATCTGCACCAAGGAGATATCTACAAATTTTTGTGCGATCCCGAGTGCTAACGGTTTCAATGGTTATAAATGGCCGAAGCTTTCAGAGCTCCATACTAAATTATTTGGCACAGAGTTTAAAGATTCTCATAGCGCGCTTAATGATGCAGACGCTACAGCAAGATGTTTTTGGGAAATGAGAAGGCGCGGCATAATATAAGAAAAATGGGGTCAGCCATATATAAGATATATCGGTTGAGAAAAAAGCAGTCAAAAATTTTGACTTTGAACAAACATTGCGAAGATCGGGGAGGCCAAGAAATGGCGATTAGTCCCATTATTGCCATTATTAAGGTATTTATCGTTTATTCTATGACGATAAAATAATTTACAACTTAGCTATGTTTCGTCTAAAATATAGATGTGGACAATGAACAAATTCGTATTGCGGCGGTAGAGTTTGCGAAACGAAACAAGAACCGTATCGCAAAAGAACTTACTGATATAAATATTTTTAGACCTGACACAAGGCCGGTGTCTGTTTTTATGGCAGGTTCGCCGGGTGCAGGCAAAACAGAGTTCTCAAAAAGTTTGATTTCCATGTTTAAAAATGGTGTTATTAGGATTGACCCGGATGATATACGCCCTATGCTCCCAGGATACGCAGGGAACAATTCATATTTATTCCAAGGGGCAGTTTCTTTAGTGGTAGAAAAAGTTCACGATTTTGCATTAAAACAGAAACAGAATTTTATTTTTGATGGAACTTTTTCTAAATACGAAAAAGCTAAAGAGAATATAGACCGTTCAATAAGATCTGGACGACCAGTATCCATATTCTATTTATATCAAAAACCAGAAGTTGCTTGGAAATTTACAGAGCTTCGGGAGAAAGCTGAAGGTAGGAATATTCCAAAAGAAAAATTTGAGGAACAATTTATTAATGCTAAAGAAACTGTTGCGCGTATTAGAGAAGAATATGATGAAAAAGTTGAAATTTTTTTAGTTAAGAAGGATTTTGAGAAAAACTCGGTAGAATATGTAATTGAAATAAAGCCAGGAGGCAAAAAAGTTGACGAATACTTAATAAATTAGTATATTTATCATACAAAATTATGAAATTCATTGTATCGTTAAAAAAGATTATATGTCCAAATAGTAAAAAAACTGAAAAGAATTTTTCTGATTTTTTAGTTAACGCACCGGCTAAGGACAAAATAAAAATATTTACCAACGCAGCGCGTTGCGCCAATGAAGAACAGCGTAAAACTGCAGAGAAAGCAAATCTCAAGCTGAAAACAGAGTAATATAAAAATTTTGCCTAAAAAAGATCGCCAGAAAGGCGATTTTTTGGTAGAGTAATATTTAGAATGAACAGCGAGACGAAAGTCGTTAAAATTGAAGATTTGGGATATGACTCTTTTTTTGAGTCCGAGCGCGCCAAATTGGGATTGGGCGGTTTTCCGGTCGCGCGGGTTATTGTTGAATATAAGGGGGCTTATAAAGTTAAGAATGAGAATGGCGAATATTTGGCAAAGATAACGGGGAAGCAAATGTTCAATGCTTTATCCAGGGAAGATTACCCTGCCGTGGGCGATTGGGTGTCTATCACCGATCTTGGCGAAGAAAGGGCAGTGATCCATAAAGTATTGCCCAGAAAAACAATGATAGAGAGGAAGTGCAGCGACAAGAATGAGACCCAGATCATCGGGACCAATATTAATGTCGCATTTGTCGTTGAGTCAATCGGCGAGGACTATAATTTAAATCGCTTTGAAAGGTATTTTGCCATAGCGATCGCCGGAGGCATAAAGCCGGCGATCATATTGAATAAAATAGACTTGATCTCAAAAGAGGAGCTGGACTTGAAATCGGCCCAGATAAAAAACAGATTCGGAGATGTGGATTTTATTCTGACCAGTACCGTAGCAGGCAAAGGATTGGATGAATTGAAATCGTATATAGAAAAAGGGAAGACATATTGCTTTTTGGGTTCGTCCGGGGTCGGGAAATCTTCTTTGATCAATAAGCTGCTCGGCGAAAGCGTTATAAAAACCGAGAATATAAGCCTTCACGACGGCAGAGGAAAACATACTACTACCAATCGGGAAATGTATTTCTTGGAAAACGGCGGCATAGTGATAGATAACCCGGGGATGAGAGAGGTCGGGATGACGGATGCGGGCGCTGGCATAGACAGCTTGTTTGACGAAATAACCGAGCTGGCTAAAGGATGCAAATATGTTGATTGTACACATACCCATGAGCCTGGATGCGAGGTATTGGCCGCGATAAAATCAGGAAAGCTGGACGAAGACAAATACAATAACTATGCTAGCTTGAAAAAAGAAGCTGAATATTACGAAGCAACCGACCTTGAAAAAAAACAAAAAGACCGCCAGTTCGGAAAATTCATTAAGACGGCGAAAGATCAGTTGAAAAAATACGGACATAAAGATTTTTAAAAGGTATAAAGCCGCAGTTTCTAGCATTCCTTCTTAATGCAGCTAATCATGGCAATAGTTATTAAGATAATTTTATAAGAATATTAATTGTTTATAAATTATGAACAAAAAATTATTGAAAGATTCATTGGGCTGGGGTTTTATTCTCTGGCTGATCGGCTACGCCTTGGGTTTTGTTTTTTTCTTCATCGTTCCCAAACCGATCATAGGCTGGTTTATTATGCCCATCGGTACAATAATCACGTTCTGGGTTTTGTTTAAAAAAGTGAAGGACGAGCATTTTAGGCATTATCTTATTTTATCGATTGTCTGGACAGCGATCGCGATTGTATTTGACTATTTTTTTATCGTCAAAGCGCTGAACTCGGCGGAAGGATATTATAAGCTAGACGTATATGTTTATTACGCATTGACTTTTGTTTTGCCCCTTATTGTTTATTGGTGGAAAAAATCTAAAAAATATATAGCTTGATTGACAGATCGGTCAAAGAAGCTTCATACTGTAGCAAGTTCGTTTAGGGGGCTTACATATGGAAATAATGGTTCATCCAGACTATCGTTTGCAATTTCAGAAAAGCTTTATATGGGACGGGAATCGTTGGTATTGGAAAATAACCGGCTGGACATGGGTGTCCGCCAAGGATTTTCCGCAAAAACCGCCGAAAACTCCCCCGATAAAGTTTTATTTGCTGGGATTCCGCAAATCGGATAGGACATGGAAGGGCGTGACACGCAAAAAAATTGTCGGAGCGTATTACGCATACCGGCAAGGAGACAGGATCACTGTCGTATATCGCGAATGCGTGCCATAAGCTATTAAGCATGTGCCGGTTCGGCACAAACAAAAAATCTGGTTGCCGTCAAAAGCGCCAGTTTTTTTATGATTTGATAATGATCATCAACATTAAAAAATGCCCTCATTTCAGCGGTTTTTGTTTGGCGATATTATGTTTTGCGAAAATTGATTTATGGCTTCAAAAGGAGTAATTTTAAGAAAAAGACAGCCATGAAAAAATTACACTACATCACTGGAAATCGATCAAAGTTTGCCAACGCGCAAGCTTTTTTTGCTCCTTACGGGATAGTATTAGTTCAGACGAAGCTGGATGTGTATGAAATTCAGGGATCAGATGCTGTTGCCATAGCGCGATCAAAAGCCGAGCAGGCATGGGAACAGTTGAGAGAGCCGCTCTTCATCAATGACGCTTGCTGGATAGTTCCTGCTCTTGATGGCTTTCCTGGCCCTTATATGAAATATATCAACGGCTGGTTTGCTCCGCAGGATTTTATTAATTTGATGCAAAACAAAAAAGACAGGACTATTATCCTGCGCGATACTATCGCGTATATCGACGAGCAAGGCAGCCAGGTTTTCACTAATGATCATCGGGGCACCATTTTAGAGAGAGTATATTCTGGTGGATGTAAGAATCCTTCAGATGCAGTAATTTCCCTGTCAAAATCAGGAAGATCTCTCGCAGAAGAAATGGCTGGTAAAAACTTTTTTCTGGAAGGAGAAGATGTTGTTTGGAATAATTTTATTGGCTGGCTGCAAAAAAATAAAGAGCGGCCATGATTTTTTTACGCGGAGATATGTTCAGCGGTAAATTTGTTGCCGGAGAATAGATTATTCGTCTTGGATCGCGCCAGACAGGTCGGATAATTTTATAAGATCTGTTTTAAACGTTGAAAGATCGGTCAACTCGACGGAATTTTCAGCCAGAGTTTTTTTAGAGATAATTATCCTCAATGGACAGCCGATCAAATCAGCCTCGGCAAATTTTTGTCCGGCGTTTATGTCGCGGTCGTCATATAATGTTTCAATGCCTTTATTCTGCAGATCATTGTAAATATTTTCAGCTTCATTATTTTGTCCGAGCGAAATAAGGTGCGCATAGAATGGCGCAATTTCTTTTGGCCAAACCATGCGATCATTAGTGCTATCATATTTCGTTTCCGCAATTGACGCCAAGCAGCGGGTCAGGCCGATGCCATAACAGCCCATCAGGATCGGTTTCTTTGCGCCATTTTTGTCGGTATAACAGGCTTCCATCGTTGTAGAGAATTTTGTCATCAGTTTAAAGATGTTGCCCACTTCGGTTCCGTTAGCCGTTAAGACTATGCCTTCTTGGCATCGGGGGCATTTATCGCCGGCTTTAGTTTCGGCAATTTCTTTATTCTGGGCAAAGTCACATTTATCGCAGTAGAAGATCTCATCTTCGCCTGAAGGGATCAATGCCTGGAATTCATGGGAATATTTTGAGAAAACGCCGCCGGAAGCTTCGACAAGCTTGGCGTCAAGGCCAAGCCGTTCGTATATTTTGAAATAGGCAGCTTTTACTCTTTCGTAATACGAGTTTAAGCCTTCTTCGTCTGGACTAAAACTGTAAAGATCCTTCATTAAAAATTCGCGGCCTCTAAGCAAGCCCGATTTAGCTCTCGCTTCGTTTCGAAATTTTGTTTGTATCTGGTAAAGAGCCAAGGGAAGATCTTTATAAGATGCAACATTCTTTCGAACGATGTCGGTAACTTCCTCCTCGTGGGTTGGCGCAAGGCCAAGCTGTTTGTCTTTATCGTTGGCCAAGCGGTAGAAAATATCAGCCATTTCATTCCAGCGACCAGTTTCATCCCAGAGTTTTTTCGGCTGTAAAACATTCATAAGAATTTCTTGGCCGTCAATCTTATTCATCTCTTCGCGGATGATATTCTCGATCTTTTTTAGAACTTTAAAGCCAAGCGGCAAAAAAGCATAGACGCCAGCCATATGCTTGTGCACGAAGCCGGCTCTTACCAAGTAAGAGGCATTGATCGAATCTGCATCGTTCGGCGCTTCTTTTCTGGTTTTATAAAATAAGTTAGATTGCTTCATAAACTATTTGATTATATGGTTTTTCATCTTTTTTTTCAATTTTTACTTTATTCCAAATTTTAGCAAGCGCTGGCAAAAGATAATTGATTTATGGATTTAAAAGGGGTAAATTTGAAGAAAGCCAAGCTGGACATTTTTCGGTCTTGCTGGATTTTAGAAGCCAGGGGATCGGTACTGTTTTATTTTGGAAGGGTATGGAAACAATGAGCGCAAATTATATATAAATTTTCGCGGAAAAGAAAAATTTATCTGCTATAAATGTTTATCAAAATTGCGGGATGGAAATATCTAATAGAGGTACCTAAGTATTTATATAAATGATTATTTTTATAAGCGGTTCTATAAACTCGGGGAAAAGCACTGTTGCGGATATTGTTGCTAAAAAGATTGGCAATTTTGCGTTGCTGGAAGTTGATAAATTCCATGAGATGATTGAGTGGATGCCCATTGACCAGGCTGTGCCTCTTAATTTGGAAAATGCCGTTTCAACGATCAAGAATTTTGTTAAAAATAATATTAATGTGGTTGTTCCTTATCCATTGTCGGAAAAGAATTATCAATATATTTTGGAGGAGTTGAAAGATGTCGAGGCGGAAAAAGTTTTCTTTACTTTAGCCCCCAAACTAGAGATAGCATTGGCCGATAGAGGGGAAAGAAAATTGACCGCCAAAGAAAAAGAAAGGATCAATTATCATTACAATATCGGCATCGCCAGTCCTTCGTTCGGAGAAATAATAGACAACTCCCGACAGAGCCCGGAACAAACGGCCGAATATATGATCTCTAGAATACAAAAAATTTAAAAAATAGTATCGAGCCAGCAGCAAGTTGCGAGCGATCAAGCCTAATTTTATGCTTAAAATTTATTTAGTAAGACACGGACAGGATATGGATAATGTCAACGGCATCTTGAACGGCCGGAGAAATGAACCGTTGTCCGAAAAAGGAATTGAGCAAGCGAAAGAAGTGGCTGATAAAATAAAAGCTGCTGGGATTTTTTTTGACGCTGTTTATTCTTCTCCGTTGCAGAGAGCTTATAAAACTGCTGAAATTATTACGAATACTTTGGGGGCTAAAAAACCGAAAATAATGGATAGTCTGATCGAAAGGGATTTTGGGATAATGACCGGACAACCGCATAATATGATCAAAGAAATGTGTTCGCCGGATATTTTACAGACTGCTACTATCACATATTTTTTAAGCCCGACGAGAGCGGAAACGTTTCCTCAACTCGTGGAAAGGGCAAGTGGAATGTTGGACAATTTGAAAGAGAAATATAGAGACGGGAACATATTGCTGGCCACTCATGGTGATTTTGGCAAGATGGTTTATGCCGCTTACTACAATTTGGATTGGAAGGAAGTACTCAAAATGTTTCATTTCGGTAACTCCGATCTGTTGGAATTATCGGGAGAGTCTGGCTCGGAAGAAACTCATGTTTTTGAGATTCACCAACATAATCTATAAATACCAGTGCTGGGTTAAAATGTAGGCAATGAATAAATATTTTATCGTTATTATCGTTATTATCGTTATTATCGTTATTATCGTTATTATCGTTATTATCGTTATCGTTTTTTTCGCTTTGATCAGCGGAGTTGCTCAGGCGCCGCAACAGGTTGCCTGTACGATGGAAGCAAAACTTTGTCCTGATGGTTCTTCTGTCGGGCGCACTGGCCCGAATTGCGAATTTGCCAGCTGTCCTGAAGTGATAAATAATAATCCCGGCTGGAAAACATTCAGCGATGACACACAAGGCGTTTCATTTCAATATCCCGATCAGCTTAATACGATTTACATCCATCCTGTTGATTGGCCGCCGCAGATTGCGGTTGCTAACGGTCCGTTTGTTTGTACTGAATCCGGTTCTGAAATAATGCAAGGCGGACAGACGCAACAAATCACGATCAATAGCCGCGAATATTGTTTAACAAAAAGAAGCGAGGGGGCGGCTGGAAGCGTTTATACTCAATATGCTTACGCATTCCCTAAAAATGATAAGGTTTTAACTTTTGTATTTACTTTGCAATCCGTGCAATGCGCCAACCATGATGATCCGAAAAAGACCGAATGCGAAAGCGAGCGCGCGGCATTTGATATAGACAGCACCGTTGATCGCATGGCGCAGAGCGTCCAGCTTAAGTAAATTTATAAATATGGCGGGCAGGCTGTAATTTAAGCGGTTTTTGCTTAAAAATAATATTGGCTGGGATGTTTACAAAAAATAATGAAAATGTTAGAAGCAATCCAAAGTCGATGTTATTTTAAAATTTAAACAAACTTTTTTATGAGCAAAAATATATTGATAGCCTCAAGCATTGTTATCGTTATCGTTTTGACGGCAATCGTGTGGTTTAATTACGCGAATCGCCAAAAAGATACTGGCGGAGAAACAGCTTCTCCTCAGATTTCCGCGTCGCCAGAAGTGGCCAAGGAAGACGGCATAGTTCAAGAACAAGGAACCCTTTCCGAAAAGCAAAACGAGAAGCCTGTGGCGGAAGAAGCGTTTGAAAACGCTGAACGGTTCGTGGTGGCGATAGATAAAAATACGGTTGATGATGTTTCTGCCGATCTTTTTAGCTCAGGATTTATAAAAGATAGGGAAGCGTTTAAAAAGGCTTTCGGAGCTGAAGAAGGAGAAGCCGTAGTATCGGGCGGATATAAGATATCTAAAGATATGAGCGCGGAGCAGATCGTTAAAGTGCTGCGCGATAAACCGTATATGAAATGGATAGTGATTCCGGAAGGGTTGCGCAAGGAAGAGATCGCGGAACTTTTAGCGAATACGCTTGGCTGGACAATTGCCCAAAAAGAAAAATGGATCAATGATTATACGGCGATGAAGCTTGATTACATTGAAGGAGTATATTTTCCCGACACTTACCTGATCCCGGTTGATGAGGATCCACTGAAAGTAGCTGAAAGGCTGCAAGCCAAATTCAATGAGAAGTTCGCGGCTTATTTGCCCGAATTTAATTCGCAGAATATCAAATGGACGACTGGGCTTACTTTTGCTTCGATCGTCCAGCGGGAAGCGGCCAATGACAGCGATATGCCGTTGATAGCGGGAATTTTGTGGAATAGATTGGCTCAAAATATGGCCTTGAATGTTGATGCAACCCTTCAATATGTCCGCGGAGATACCGGAAAAGGATGGTGGGCATCAATTAGCATTGCGGATAAAAAGACGGAATCGCCTTATAACACATATTTGAACAAAGGCCTTCCTCCTCATCCGATCTGCAATCCGGGAATTCCTGCAATTGAAGCAACGCTAAATCCGGCCGAAACCGATTGCATCTATTATCTTCACGACGCAGATCATGTTACTCATTGCTCCAAAACTTACGAAGAGCATTTGGACAACATTGAAAAGTATTTGAAAAATGGAGAAGGGTAGTTGCTCTTGGGAAAAGTTATTGTAAAAGATCTAATAAAAAGCGGACGAAAGTCCGCTTTTTGCTGGAAAAATTTGTATATACTAGTTCGGTTTCCCTAAAAGCCTGGATGGCTGTATAATAAACTCTTCATGAAGAAACTTCTTAAACAATATTTCGGTTATGATGAATTCCGCCCTTTGCAGGAGGAGATCATTAATCATGTCATCAAGCAGAATGACTGTTTTGTTTTGATGCCTACGGGCGGGGGAAAATCGCTTTGCTATCAATTGCCGGCTTTGAAATTTAGCGGATTGACCCTTGTCATCTCTCCGCTGATCGCTTTGATGAAAGACCAGGTGGACGCGTTGCGGGCGTGCGGCATCAAAGCGGAATTTATAAATTCCAGTTTATCGCCAAAACAGATCGATAATATTCGCGACCAGGTTAGCCATAATGAAGTAAAAATATTATATGTGGCGCCGGAAAGATTTGGCTCCATGGAATTTAAGGAGTTTTTGAAAACTTTGCCGCTGGACTTGATCGCGGTAGACGAAGCGCATTGCATTTCCGAATGGGGCCATGATTTCCGTCCGGCTTATCGCAATTTAAGCTCGTTGAAAGATTTTTTTCCTTCAGTTCCTTTGATAGCTTTGACGGCCACAGCTACTGCGAATGTGCGAGAGGACATTATCAATCAATTGCAATTGCAGAAAGCGCGCGTTTTTGTATCTGGTTTCAACCGGGAAAATTTGCATATCGGCGTTTTAGAAAAGAAACAGGCTTTCCCGAAGCTTCTTACTTTATTGCAGAGGTATAGGAAAGAATCGGTGATCATCTATTGCTTTTCGCGCAAAGAGACCGAAACGATCGCCGAGAACTTGCGGTCTAATAAATTTAAAGCCCGAGCCTACCATGCCGGAATGAACGCGAAGGAAAGAAGCGCAGTGCAGGATCTTTTTATCAAAGATGAAGTTAATATCATTGTGGCCACGATCGCTTTTGGCATGGGCATAGACAAGCCGGACGTGCGGCTGGTGGTGCATTACACTTATCCTAAAACCTTGGAAGGATACTATCAGGAGATCGGCCGCGCTGGACGCGACGGACTGCCGAGCGAATGCATTATGTTTTATACCTACGGCGACACGATGAAGCATGAGTTTTTCATAAATCAGATAGAGGATGAGCAATTAAAGGAGCGGACCCAAGAGAAACTGGATCAGGTGATCCGTTTTGCCGAGTTGAGAACCTGCCGCAAAAAATATTTGCTTGATTATTTCGGCGAGGAACTGAAAGGGGACAATTGTTGCAGCTGTGATATTTGCTTGGTTGGCAAGGAGAAAATGAAAATGCCCGAATTAAAAACTGAACAGGATGTTGTCTCCAGCCAGCCAAAACCCGTCAAGCCTTGCATATCAACAGGTAAAATTGATTACAATGTCGAACTATTTGAGAGATTAAGGGCTTTGCGCAAGGATCTGGCTGATGAAGCGGACGTTCCGCCCTTTGTCATTTTCGGCAATACCTCTCTCCAGGAAATGGCTTACTATTTTCCCCAAAACGAAAAAGATTTTTCGCTGATCAGCGGTGTGGGAGCAAAGAAGCTTGAACAGCTCGGAGAAATATTTTTGAGCGCTATCAATGATTTTGTCGAGGAGAATAATATTTCCCCAAGGGATAACCCGAATAAAAAGCAGGATAAGCTGGCAGTGAAAATAAAAAAGCTGGTATTGAAAAAGAAATCGTAACGCGGAAAAATATAATTGAAGAAAATCATCCGCGCCGCCGTCATCATTTATGTATCATCTTTATATCCTTAAATGCGCAGATGAGACGCTTTACACCGGCATCACTGTTGATTTGTCGCGCAGAGTAAAAGAGCATAATTCATCCGGATTGGGGGCGAGGTATACGCGAAGCCGAAGGCCGGCAAAGCTTATTTATTCAAAAAAATTTTCTAACCGTTCAGATGCATCCAAGGAGGAGTCGCGGATCAAGAAATTATCGCGGAAAGAAAAACTGGATATGGTAGAAAGCGAAAAAAGCAATAGTTGACGTTATCTTGGATGGAGACCTGACTAAAGTTGCCTAATCGGTAAATTTTTTTAAAAAAATTTAACAAAAAGCCGGCGGTAATTTTTCCGTCGATTTGCTGTAATTTTAGAAATTTTTTATTGATATATTATACTAGTAGATAGTCAAAAATGATCCCGCTTCCGGTTGTCCGCACGGGCATTGAGGAAAAAAGAGCTGACATTCTCAACGCCATCAATAAATGTTAAAATATTTGGCAAGCAAAGCATATCAAAAATAAATTAGTGAAATGGAGAAAAAAATCGATCTATTGCAGATTTTATTCCAGCGGATAAGCGAAGACTGGCCGGGTATTGCGCCCGAGAGGTTTTTGGGATTTATAAGGCCTAAAATAACCCAATCTCTTAGTATCGAAAGGCTGCCTTTGATCCTAAAAAGCGAGAAGGTATTGAGGGTGAAGTTTGGCGTCGATCCGACCGGCGGCCAGCTTCATCTGGGCCATGTCGTGCCGATGATATTAGTGGAATTATTCCAAAAAGCGGGACACCATGTTGATTTTATCGTCGGAGATTTTACCGCGATGGTGGGCGATCCTTCCGGCAGGGAGACGGCTCGAGCAGTCCTTACCAGGGAAAAGGTC
>Ga0172381_10004603_pt1 | contig 14238 bp, 31 predicted proteins | sample Leawel6488metaG_FD_119754 | JGI IMG/M metagenome (GOLD analysis project Ga0172381, IMG submission 119754) | Leachate microbial communities from a municipal landfill in Southern Ontario, Canada - Leachate well 64-88 metaG | ecosystem: Engineered > Solid waste > Landfill > Unclassified | place... | reverse complement strand
ATCGATACCATGCGGTGTTAATCCGTGTATTATCAGATTCAACCTCGATGGGTCTGAACAAGTCATTTACCGATGGAATGATATCGATAACTCTTGGAAACTACAATGACAGAAATATCGAAATCGATGCAAGATAGACTGCGTATTGTGATAGATGCTGAAAGAACGCCGCTTGCTGATGCCATTGCAGCAGATATCAAAGCAAATCCACCAAAAGTAGACAGACACGTCTGTCACGACTGTATGGTGTCGGAGGGCGAATTTCACAACTATGGTTGCGATATGGAGCGATGTCCCTTTTGTGGGCATCAACTCATTTCATGTAGCTGCTGCTATGATTTGCTTGGTATCGATCATAGCGAAGGGACGTGGGCTTATTCGAACGGTTTGACTGTGGCACAGCAAGCGCAGTGGGAAGAAATGCTTGCAAAAAAGGGACGCGTACCATATATCGTCTTCCCGAACATTTGTCGCCGTTGTGGCCAATTATGGCCAGATATGTTTGGAGTCCCTACCGCTGACTGGGAAAAGTATGTCCCGATTCGGCATCGCAGAGAGATGCTGTGCCTTGATTGCTACAAAGCCATCAAGTTTATGGTCGACACACATGCAAAGGCACCTAACTAGATGGCAGCAAAAACCACAATCGTTCGTGGCGAAGTTGTGTACTTGGTATATGATAAGTCGATCCAAGTACAATGTAACAATAATGCCACTATGTTCTTCTTTGCAAGGGAAGTGAATAGTACAACTGATATCGACGCATTACACAGTCTTATCGTCATGGGTGAGAAGCTCAAGTCTAAACAAATCAGAAAAGTTCTCGAAGTCGACTAGCTATGGAAGAACAGAAACTAAAGAAGATTCGTGTATCTGGTACATCTCATCGTAGGCGCGACCAGGGAGAAGTTACAATCGGCGAATTGACTTCTGAAGAGATGGAGTCAATGGAGGCGTTTACTCTCGGCGCTTGTTGGATTAGAGTTTCGGAAGATGGTCGCCTTGAGAGGCGAGAGCGATTCGCCGAACTACCCGGTCCGATTGAAGACCCATGCCAACCTCCCAAATGGATACCACTTGTCGATTGGACCAAAGAGGCTCCGTTCTTGGTCAATCCTACACCGCCGTTGGCAGAAGAACCGAATCCGAAATACAATAGCCCGGCGTTCATAGTTAAGTATCTATGTGGATACAATAACACACCATATGAGCACGAGGCTAGGAAGCTTCAGTCTTACGGTTTCGAGTGCCTCAGATCGAGACGAGGCCGTGATGGTCGTTTTTGGGAGATCTGGTATCTCGCTGGCTATTACTTCGCGAAGGGTGAGCTAAAGAGCGAGATGGCTCTAAAATCAGACGATGCCGAACAGATTTCAGCAGCAATCAATTTTTTGTGCCGACGTGTTTCATTCGGTACTCTTGATGTCTGTTATCAACGTGCGGCGATGGTGATAGATTAGGAGAGAGATATGACGTTTGGAAACCTGTGGATGGAATACGAGCGTGTGCGGCAAGAACTTATTGCTGTTGAGCCGACACAGGGACCTGCTACGATCGATAAGAATGTTGAAGACTTACGTGCTGAATTGAAGCGTAAGTCTCAAGCTGTACTGGGCCATCCATGTTCATTTGATCGTGTTAAATGTTGGATGGTCGATGCCGTAGGATACCATACAGAATGTGACGTCTCGCCAGAACTTGTCGCTGAAATGGAGGACTTCAGTCACAGATACATGAACAGATTCGGGGCATTGCCATCTGAAGTAAGACTGTTTATGTCTAACTGGGATCTGACGGATTCTGGTGGCGGTTGCGGGAGTTGGCATCTCGGCTGCCATTGTACAGAATCAGAAGCCAAGGCTTTGTGTGCTGCATTATATGAGCACTTTAGCTATGCGATCGATAGGGGCATTCTGACAATAAGACGTACGCCATGGTCTTTGATGCTGAAAGATTAAGATAATGTGATGAGAGATACTTGTCAAGTGTGTCTGAGGGCTTCGTCATATGTGGTAATTTTCGATGGCAGATCTTTACACCAAGCAATGAGTTTGTCCAGCCATTCGGATTCGGTTGGATGGTGCGGTGCGTCGGGTTTACTTATCCACTTGTCTCCCTCCAAGTCCATGGCGTTGTTCTCTTCATCGAGCCACCAATGCTCTCCGACACCATATCCACCCACTGCAAGATAATTCGTCCCATCTGGGTATCGAATCCAATTGAATGAAACGTATGGATCGGTCATCATTTGTACCGCCCAACGCACTTCTGTCGCGTTGCTTTCGATCCATTTCAATAAATCATCTGGCGTTGGCGTAACGCCACCGTGATAGAAGGGTCCGTCCTCAGAGTCGTCCCATTCGCATGATTTTATTTCGACACCATCAAGCGTGATCTTGACATAGCCCTTATGATTGACAAGACCAACACCATCAAGATTACCTATAACGACATGGTGTGCATGTTTTGTGAGCCATTGATCCAACTCTGGCTCGTCGTCGAGTTTAATTACTCGCTCTTGAGGCGGCTGTTCCTCTTTGCCGAAGTTCGGATCAGCTTTCAACAGAGCATCGAACTTGAAACCCGTTGCTTTTTCTAATGGCCTATCGTCGCCGGGGCCTTCCGAGTGCAAACTAGCATCCTCGGCAGGTTTGTAGCGTTCTGGCTTTTCGCCATCTTTGAACTTCCAACACAATCCGCCGTAATCGGAATAGGACACATTAAAATCCTTCTATAGTGCGAATTTCAATAGCTTCCGGATCAACGACTCTCGGGTCGCTTTTTTCGATCATTCTCGACCCATCAGGACTGTAGCATGAAAGGCATTCTTGTGGTTTCCATTCATATGGTGGATTTTGCCACACGCCGACACGCATCCTTATTACGATTTTGGCGTCCGCAAAACACCAACAACCACCAGATGCACTGCGATTATAAAAGTCGTCGTGACATCCATCACACATCGATTTAGACTTTTCAGTCATAATTTACCTTTATTGTGAAGATGGATTGCTGGAATCATTACCAGCATACCCGCTATTAGTCCGATAGGTATACGAGGTTGATATGTCCTGTCGATGTGTGCGGCAGATATACAAACAACAATAAACACAATCGGGAAGCGCAATATGCGGCAGCATGACAAAAAACGTTTCATACGGCTATGAACTCTGAAAATAGTGTTGGGTCGAGAACGGTGATGTCCTCTTGCGGCCCTGTGAATTCATTCCGAAACGCCTGGATCTGATCTCTAGTATAAAAGCCTAAATCGACCGTTCCCCAGTCGAATTTCACTATTAGCGAAAAGACCTTCAATGCATCAAGATCGGCTAAAGTGATCAATACGTCCTGCCTCCGTATGGCTTATATCGTCGATGTTGTCGCCGTCGCTCGACTCCCATTCGACCCAAGATCCGTCTGGATCTTCTGTCTTATCGTCTTCGTCGAACTCTTCAAGGCCACTACAATTGCAATGGCCATCACTGAGAACCTTGGATTCGACTAAGTAGTTGTCATAGTCAGCTAGAACATCAAGGACCTTCTTTGCCTCTGCTATACCCGAGACATCGACATAGAAGGGCTTGCTATTGAAAGCTGGTATCCACCACACACGTAGTTTCTTCATTATTTCTTGCAGTATCGAGCCGCCGTGATTGCCGAGACGCCAAGCTGCTTACCGATGGTACGGAAAGACTTGCCCTTCGCATGAAGCTGCTTCGCTTTCTTGGCGAGCCGCTCGCGCTTAACCTTTTCCGCCTTCGCAGACTTCGCAGCCGCCAGCTTGACCTGTTTGTCGACGTCCTTGACGAACTTGTCGGCCTTCGCAGCGTACTTCTCGACTTCCTTTTCGATACTCACATCGACACGTTGTGCTTGGACAGAATCAAGCAAATGCTCGCCAAATTCGGCGATGCTGCCGGTGCCCTTCTTCTGGATGAACTTCGCGAGTTCTTCGCAGAAATCGGTATCGATGGTTATGACCATGAATTCTGTGGGATTGACCTCGAAAGGTTTCTTGGCAGACTTGGCAGCGGGCTTCTGAACTTTCTTCGCCATTGATGTGGCTCTCCTAATTAAAGTGTGATACCGTATCTAGACTCACAGATTTGTTTATACAGAGCCGCAATCTTTTTGCGGTCCGGTGAGTTTCGCAGTGTCGAGTCTTTGCAGAGAGCATCCAATCGGGCATCCAGTCCATCTGCAATAGCTTCAATATCTTCATACTTCCATTCGCCTCTCAAAATCCCTCGCAATTCCTCAGCATCGGGACGTCTTACTAGGACCTTTTGATCTCTGATGATCTCTTCTGCCATACGGCATAACCTGATTAGATGCATGCTATGCTTTACGTCATAGCCATACTTACGCTCCAACTCTTTTCGTGCTGGGTTGCGTTCCTTCTCCCACTTCTTGTAGGAAGTCCAAAGCTGTAAAGCAGAAGCATATCGCTTTTCTTGAGCGACTAGATCTTTCGACCCAAGAGCAATCCACTCGTCAGGGAGCGACAATATCGCATTCTGATGGTCTTTTGGGATTTTGCTCTGCTCCGGCAATCCGAATTCAGTTCTTGTAGGTTGATGGCTGGGCGGATTCATCAGATAACCACGATGAATCCTGACACGCTTCAACTGTTGGATGGCATAACCAGCAAACGTCCATCTGGCTTTCTTCGACAGGAATAGATCGCGATGTGAACGTATCAGTTCCCATTCCGGTGTGCTAATGTCGATAAGATCGTCGACATAGAGAAATTCAATGATGTTTGGATTGCAGTCGGCGGCGAGCTTCAAGAATTTTCGCAACTCTTGAAGCTCAGTATCTTCACCGGGTTTATGCACCGTTTCTACGGACAACGATAGATCACCACGGTCGGTAGCCAATGCATTTTCAATTGAATTTCTAACTGCATGTAGGTCAGCAGTTTTAATTGCATCCAATGCACTATGCAATGCTTGTTTGATAGTGCCAGAACCGACAAAACTCGTCTGGAAAATATCGAAAGCAGAAGATATCGGAGCTATGAAAACCCCTCGCTTATCAATGTCACTATCGGGCCGGTTTGTTCCATATTGGTGCGAGCCTGATGTGAACTGAAAAATGCAGTGCTTGATGGCTTCGTCGTAGTGCATTATTTTCTTCGCTTTAGAAATGTCAAGAATTCGGCGAAAAAGAATCCAAGGACGAATCCGATGGCAGAGTTGATAATGACGTTATAATCTATGTTATCTGTCATTATCGTCGCCATTCTCTACACAGGCAGATAACATGCCCCTGGAAATGTTGAGTTGATTGCGAAACACGTCGATCTGACTGGCTAACGTGTGCAGTATATCTTGTGCGGCTTCGAGCGATTTGAATTGTAAGTACTCTTTTGACATAACTATCGTACCATTCTCGCACGGCAAGTATCCAACCATGGCCGTCGTCGCTGATCCGTCGCCAGCCGCTCGTAAGAGAATATCCTCGACACGGCCTAATAGAGTCTCGCCGTTATCATCCTCTTTGAATAGCTCTTCAAGGCATGTGAGAGTACGCAGTGTTTCACTGTTAGCCATTAGCGTTGCTTTTGCTGTAATATGAAATCGTTGAGATAGTTTGTTAACGGCAGTCCCATGACCGATATCAGACCTTCGATACCCTGCTCTACACGATCTTTCAGCCGCTTCAATCGCCGCTTGCGTTCCTGGTATGGCTGCTGATGTAGCTGCTTGTTGTCTCTCTTTGTATGGATCGCTGGTAGACCTTCACCAGTTGAGATGGCGTGCGCTTCAGATTTCGTAAGTTTACATTCTATCCTACCGCGAGCTTGGTTGCAAGCATAGCACGCTATCACCTTGCGGATGACTTTGAGTTCACCACGTCTGTTTCTCCTGACGATACCCAAATCACGTTCTTGGCGTCGTTCATCTAGCTTGCTGTAAAGGTGATCTATTGTTGCGGCATCGTCTGGCATAGTCTCATGGTCAGCGGGAATTATTAACTTGGTGGGACGTCGGCACCAATAGCAATGCGAGTCCTTCCTCCACAAAAATTCACGCTGACTTAATCTACCCATGAGAAGTTTATAGCACCAAGGAGCTAATTATTTAATAGAATGATAGGTTGGGCTTGAAGTACCAACTAGGCTCGGTAAAACGACGATCTAACCTGCACACGCCGTTGTTAGTAGATTCCCTTGAATGGCTTGCCGCCAGTATCGTTTCAACTGGGGTCCGGCCCGGTCGCATTGTAACCACCATACCGCCCCGAATACATCTCTGTGTCACCACAGACGGGCAGCTTGAAATCTTGAGCCAACACTACTAAATGCCGCACACCCTTCTGTGCTGCTATCATTTCATTATTAAATACTATCGGCCAAGATAACTACCGATTTCTTCGTGAGCACGATCAGACATCGGATTCGGTTAAACCATAAAGCTTAGCACTATCTGGATAATACTTTCTGACGAGTTTTTCACCTTGTTCGACGCCCTTCTGTTCCCAGTCGTTTAATAACCTATACTTTGAAATCTTACGCAAAATCTGCATGCGTCGGATTGCAGATTTGAAATATCGCTCACCCATACCGCTTTGTGTACAACATCTGGCGTCAGCTTGTTTTAGCTCTTGCTCTAACCGCCATAGTTCAGTTCGTGGTGATTTCGATGTCTTGACACCAGATAATGCTGATTCTAGTAATCTATCGAAGCTTCGCATCTGCTTCTCCTTGGTATAAGCGTCGTCCGAATATATTTTTGGGCGATAGATGCAAAACTATTACGGAGGAAATTATGATTCAAGAAGCTAAAGATCTAACAGAAGTTCCCGGCACTGCTCCATATGCTTTGAAGCAGATACTAGGTGAGTTAAAAGAAACCACAGACCTAAATCAACTGCTCTCTCTAGTTGATGGTTCTATTAGGCAGTATATTGGCCATGGCTTGTCGCCAGCGAATTATAAAAAATTCATCAACGACATTCGAAGCAGCGACAGCATAGAGAAAGCACAATTCGTTATCTGGCAATGGCTCGTCGCATCATCAGGCAATCGTGTCATGTACACCGGCGGAGAACGGAGACGTTGGGGGACACGTGAAGGGATTGAGGCGGTCGCCTCTATGATAGCTGAAAGCGTCCACTCTCCATTGTCGCCAACCGGTATGATGCTTGCTGAACTTCTTGAACCATATGGCTGTGCTGTTATACCACTCTAATAATTTCTACTTCCAGGCCGAGTTTTTCGATCTGTTTGCGTAGATTTGTGGTAAATGTGCTTAGATTCTTTGCCATTGGTGTTTTATACCCAAACACCAGCAACGCTAGTTGGAAGAAGGCATCAAAACGATAGCTATCGTTATCTAACCACTCACTAAAGCCGCCATGCCTTGTGTTGTTTAGTTTGCGACCGACTTTTCTCGATGCTACTGTATGACGCAAAATCCATGCGAACCTTTCGCACCTGATAATATGAACATTACCTTTTCTGACCAAGACGTTATAAATGTCACTGTCTGATGGGGTAGTGATGTTTTTTGTCGGATGGGTATGGAATGATATCGGCTTGTCAAGGTCAGGCCAGCAATAGGTGTTGCCACCACGTTCATAAACGATACTCGTATCGTTTATGTGTCCGAATAGCTCATGGTCGCGTTCTACCGGCAACAGCCGACAGATTTGCGACAATTCAAGACCTTTCCTGATTTTGAGCTTCATATACTATTATAGCACAGTCAATTATGGGAATTAATACCGATAGGGGATGACGCACAAGTAATTATTCACTTCTTCACGAATCGTCAACGAACTCACCTAGATATTCCTGTCTGAATTCGTGACAGTCGGCTCTTGTTACGAACTGCCTATAGCTTTCAATATCCATGAACGGATTTGGAATCTTTGGAGCTTCTGTGGTTGCTGGGAGAATATCTTCGTGTGATGAAGTAAGCCTACGTAAGTACTCCTCAACCTTTAGACGCTCCATAAATATTTCTTCTAATTTTCTTTTTATTTCGTTGGGCACTATTGGCTTTCACAGTATCTCTTGTTGTTTTCTTGGTATCTTCTTTGCGTTTTGTGATACTTGGGCGGCAGGAACACGCTTCGGACGACCCAGCAAAAGAAAGCAAAAGAAAAGGCCACGTGAAATCGAACTTTATACTGTTTAATACACTTTTGAGATAGTATTTCATATGATGCCGAATAGGAGCAATCATGCAATCTTTATTTTGGATGAGCTTGCGTGAAGAACTAACAGACCTGCGAAGAAAGATTTGGAATAAGCGATTTAAGCTTTGGTGGTATCGGCTCTACATAAGGCGAGACGAATTCCACCGCTCGCTCAACTCAGATTTCGACGCAATGCTTGTCATGGATAGATATGAATTGGAGAAATACTTTAATGATCTCTATCGAAGAAGAAAAATAGCACATCGGCGGGATATGCATCGCAGGATGAAGAAGGGCATTATGAGTATACTTCAAATGAGACGAGGTGCGAAATAATGAATATTATACAGGTATCAAAAGACGAATTCCAGCGAATGGGTTCTGGCTCGCTTGTTGGTAAAGTAGCAGAAAAATTCCCTCCATCTGAAGTCGTTATCAGATTTGAGCAGACCTCGCTGAATTGGCGAAAATGCAACGGCGGTCCTGATGAAATTATTGTCCCAGAGTATCTCCCGATGTGCTTATGCGGAGATATTGTCGACTTAATTAGGCTTGGATACAAGCTTACAATCGACGAATATCTAGAGAGACGCGAGAAGCGAGTTAAACCAGGATCAGTAGATCCGAAAATCTGCAAGCATCCAAATCGCAATATGAATGGAGGCTGTGATGACTGTGGAGACCCATGCCTCTAGAATCAGAAGCTGCAAATGGTCAGAACCATTTGCACAAGCCGATTTTACGACAAATTATCGATGTCATCATAAAAGTGCGAAGAAAGAAATCGACGCCAGCAATGGTTAGTTAGTTGATTGCTGGTGTCTTGGATTTATCGAGATGTGTCCGCACTACGAGCAAGCGGCAAAATCATAGGTATTTGAATGACGCCAAGAGAATACACGCTGCATAGGGTTGTCTTGCTTGGTTTGGATATTAAATCACGAGAAGGAAGCTATCACAATAAAACTAAAGTTGATGCGCTTCGGTCGCTTTACATCGCATTGAAAGCTGACAAAGGCAACCCTGCTCCTCATTTCCTGAATGTTCGCCCAGCCTTTCTTGGCCTCGATTTGATTCACTTCGATAGGATTCTTATCGACGAGGTGAGTATTTCTAGCCGATTACACTAGGGAGTCATCATGGAATGGTACTGGTGGATTGTACTGGCTATCGGTGGATATGTATTTGCCGCATTTTCTGTCGCTACATGGTATATCCTAAGCCCAACAGCGAAACCGCGAAAACTGATAGATTATTTCTGCTACCCTGCAGGTCTAGTCATCATACTTTGGGCTTATCTGACAGGCCGAATAAAATGAGAAAGATCACTATAACCCTAGTTATCGGTGGTTTAATAGGCACTATCGGGACATTTGGGCTTGAATTATTTTGGAGATTGCAAAGCCCAACATTTAATATATTCACATGGCAGGCGGGTATTCTATTGTGGACAGGGGCACCAAGCATGGCTGCGCTTTTTATGGGGCTGGCTCTCACAAATTGCTTGAGGGATAAGTGATGGATGAAGAGAAGAGATACTATGTGACAGACAACGGCTGTTATATAATAGAATATCCGGCCAAGATCATTCATGAGAAAGACCGAACATTATTCGACGGTCAAGCTAATGGTCAAGGCACATTATGGGTTACTGTCACTGTGAGGCCGGAATATGAGACGGCTCACGACAGAAATATGTTCAGACTACACGAATCGATAGCCAGGGCAGCTATTGAATCCTGGGAAGTATTCCGGGATGAAGAACCACATATGCCAGGAGAATAACTATGAGATATGCGGATAGTAATTGCGACTGTACTGAAGGTTTCGAGGGCGGCGTGCACACCTATACCTTCACCGGCCCATGCGTTGTGACCGGGAAGTCTTACAGCGTAACTGTCCTAGGAAGTGAGCTATACGCTTATCGAAAAGGTGCCAAGCTCCAAGACGCTTTCAGGAGCTTGGCACCGGAAGACCGGGAATTCCTCTTCTCTGGTTTCTCGCCTGAAGGATGGGCGAAGACATTCCCAGATGATGAAGATGACGATTTTTCGGACGAGGAGCCTCTAGATGAGCCTGTGAGCCAAGAAATCATTGGCACTATGACAGCCGAAATCATCAGAGGCGGTCAAGTCGTCGAGACAATGACCTGTCAGAACAAAATAGTTTCTGATGGTGTTGATCGCATCATCGATGTCGATATGGGCAAAGTAAGCCCGTCAATAACTATTGATCCAACTAACTCAGAGGTATAAATGTATCAGTTAGAACTGAACAGTGGTCAAGCTTACGCCGTTGTCGCTGCTTTGGATGCTTTCTCTCGCATCCACACAGGCCAGGTCAACATAGTTGCCGAGCTTTTATCTGAAGGAGTGTATAGCTCTTACCAGATCGAGAAGGTCAGAGAGCTATGTGATGAGATTAAGCATGTCCTTGGTTTCACACACGGCTCTTCATTCGGCATCCATCATGAGAAGGTTCCGCAAATTGGTAAGACCTCATGGGATGTTGCTTGTGTTATACGTCAAGTTATCGCACGAGCGGAGAATCACGGCAAACACAGCGTATGGCATCAAGACCCGCTTAAAAGCGATAACAGGAATCCGTTAGCCAAATGCAATTTCATAGAGGATCAGAATGTTAGTAACAGAACCCAAAGAACCGACGTTTCATGACGAGCTTACCAATCTCATTAACAAGTATTCGATGGAGAATGGAAGCAATACCCCAGACTTCATTCTTGCCTCATATCTTCAACAGTGTCTTGCCACATTCAATGACATCATGAAGAATCGAGAAGATTGGTATGGACGCCGGTGTGGGATTGGGGGAGGGTGCATCGACCTTCGAAAACAGATGCAAGAGCGTGCTACTAAAGCACTTATCCAGGCTGAGATCGACCAAGGGCACTACGAGCTATAAGAAAGCAAATCTGATAACAATGGATACGTTCAGAGTCATCTGTGACGAGACGAACAATCCGCCCGAAGAGATTGCGTGGGATAGACTGCACGCAACCATCCAGTTTGATATCAGAGCTTACTTCCACGGTCCCTATCAGGAATACCTGAAACAGAGACTAGCCAAAGCCCTTCTAGAAGCCGAAGAAAGGCGAAAAGCCATGACCGAGATAAAGTGTCTCATCTGCGGTAAGGTCTTGGTTCCATTGGAGGAGGAATATCCGGTCAAGGACTATTGGCGGCAGAACTTTGATGATGCAAATACGGGGGAATTCTCCTGTGGCTATGGTAGCTGTCACGATACCGACAAGTTCGTTTTCGGCATTTGTGATGAATGTCTAACTATAAAGAAGGCGGCAGGATGGCTCGTTCCTAACGGTAATATACGGGATGATATCGAAAGCACTCTCTGGTGAGCTAAGTCACCTTTCCGAAGTATATTTCTTATAATGGTATATGTAATCAAACAGGTCGGTAAAGATTTGTATTTCCGTTGCACTGCAGAAGGCCATGATTTGGTTTCGTTTGGAGAGGCGAGTATTTCCCGCTACGATATGACTGTCAGCACTACGATGGATAGACTTCGGCGAGATGAGGAACGCCGCAAATTTTTTATCCTTCTCAGACAAGGACATCTCAAGATTCTCAACAATGATAAAATCCCGACACTAAAGCTCCATTTCTCTTGCCCTAAGTTCACTGTAAAGCTTACGGTCCGTGAAGGCACTATCGTCGAGGCTGCTCCTTTTGTTCGCCGATTCGAAGGACAAAAATTAGCCAATTTGGTGTCTTGGGCTAAAACTACCTTTAGAGGCCCGCTTGTCATCCAGGTTTTGGAAGAGGAGCAGAAGCCTTCTTTGGCCCAGCTACTTGAACAAGTCATCAAAGAATACAAGGGGTTTGAGAATGCGAGAACTTACAAGCCACCGCGTCACCGTCGATGAGAAACTTTTCACAGAATTAAATGATGAACTGTCGGTCTGTGTGGAAGATCACGACGGCTGTTCTACTTATATGATCTGTTCGGACAATGAGATTTTTGGGAATGTCCTTATCCAGGATGAAGATTCGCTCGACCTTAATGGGGCTACTATTGAATCTCTCCTTGCTATCGCTCTAGACTGTATTAAAGAATCGAGTCCTAGGGCAGCACACCATATCCAATCTGCTCTGGATGCTCTTCAACAACACATCTTCACCCGCATCGTCGAGGAAGGGAAGAAGAAATGATATTACCAGAAGCTCCTGACAAAGACGTGCCAGATAATACCATTAATCCGTGTGGTATATCACCACATTATGTTGACGTTTCAGCGCCACATGATTGGTCTGCGTGTTGTTCTATCATACAGGGTACCGACAAGGATTGGTCTGAATTATATAAGAAGGTTATAGAAGCCTTCCCAGAATACAAGGGTCCAGATCAGACCGACCCTGTACAGTTAGCCGACAAAATAGAGGAACTTCAGCGAGGGAACCTCTACGACATCCTATATCAGGGAAGACGTGAGACAGGATTCTTCTGTCGCTTTGAGGAAGATAAGGCTATCTTCTTCTGTTTCAACTTCGAATGCCAGGGCGATTATCTCTTCTTCCCTTCCGAGGAGATCGTGGTCGTCGAGCATCCTGAACAGAATCTAGCCTCTCTGGCTAGGGCCATCTACTTCGAATGCGATAGAATTAAATGGCTTCTAGAGTTCATGAAGTGGGATAATGACGCCAGCTTCGTGGTTGCCAGAGCACGCAAGGGCTAATCGCCATCACGAAGCGACTCTAGCTTTCGATTCACAAGCGTGATTCGAAAATGTAGCGCAATTAGACCGACCCAGATCAATGCTACGTTCGTAAATTCTACCCAGTTCATATCATACTCCTATCTCGCTTCGTATCTTCATGAGTATCTTACCAAGCATATTTTGCCCCTCTCCATCGCACATGCCCCAGTATCGGTCGCCCCAGTCGTTGCCCTCTATTAGTTCGGCATCACTGGTCGCCAAAAGCTGCTCTCTTAGCTCTTGTATGTTGAACTTCTGCCGGATCAGGTCTTCCATTATCCCGAGTTTTATAGATTCCCAGTCGTCCCTTAGGAGTACTGTGCATCCTCTCCTCTTCGCTTGTCCTGCCCTTAGTAGCGCTATCTCTTTTCTTTCAGCTACGTTCAGAGTCTTCGCCGCTTGGTAGGCGTTCTCGACAGAGGGATATGTTATTCCTTCCATCTCGATTGTACAGGTATAGAAGTTCGATAGGAACCGATTCTCTTCGGAAAAGCTCGTTATGGCCATCATTCTTCCTTATAGCACGAGACGGGTTTGGAATTAGTTTGAGTATTCGAGAAGTGTCTAGGTCTTTCAAGCTGCACTAAAGGATAAATCCTATGCCCATTAAACCAGGACGCTACCGGCACTACAAGGGTAAAGAATACATCGTAATAGGTGAGGCTACCCATACTGAGACCAAAGAGCAGATGGTCATATACCAGCAGGACTATGATGACTTCAAGCTCTGGGTCCGCCCGAAGGAGCTATTTGAAGGCACGGTCGAGATAGAAGGTAAAATGGTTAATAGATTCGAGTATATCAATCCCTGGTGTGATGGCCATTGTATTTATCAAAGTGACTAAATGAGGGTAGGGTGAACACGAAGAGAATCATCAAAGAGACGCGAAAGCCCAAGAAGAAGCCTGCATCTGATTGGTGTGACCATACGGGTATCGTGCAGGCTACGAATAGTGGAAAGCGACCCTCTCACGTCCGATGTCCCAAATGCGGCAAGCGTCTCATACCGAAGACAGTCACCACAGGAGGATTCGGCGAACCATTCGAACCATCCTATACCATACCGCGACACAAGTTACCATCTTCAAAGAGATAATAGGAGGATAGGGTATGACTTCTTATCAAGAGATTCGCGATAGAGGCGCAGAGCTGCTCGAAGAGGCTAAACGAGATCAGAAGGTTATCGTTACGGCTATCCAGACTAAAGAATTCAAGCCAGGAGATAAGGTAGAGTATATCTCTGGCACCGGAAAGTCTTATATCGCCACCGTTGTCGAAATTCCAGAAAATCCGTGGCACCTCTCTACTCCTCTCCCTACCCTTTCCCTTACTTTTCGAGATGAGACGGGGCGGCT